>Ga0265296_1000493_pt1 | contig 59156 bp, 73 predicted proteins | sample MunlanPumphouse1_FD_189073 | JGI IMG/M metagenome (GOLD analysis project Ga0265296, IMG submission 189073) | Groundwater microbial communities from a municipal landfill in Southern Ontario, Canada - Pumphouse #1 | ecosystem: Environmental > Aquatic > Deep subsurface > Groundwater | place...
ATTTCTCGCAAGCTTTTTCCTTTCTTTAAATATCGCTCAATTCTTTTTCTTTCGCCTAAATTAAAATGATTAAACTTATTCATCTTTCTATTTTACAAGTGTTCGGATTCAAAGGTAAATCTGCATCAATTATATATAAAGGTAAAACAATGAAAGTTAAAACAATTCTAGGTCAACCATTACTTGCTGATTTGTTTAAAAAAATTGGTAAAAAGCTTGGTGTAAAGGTTTTAGTTGAAAAAGAATATGGTGTGGTTGGAAAAATATCATATTCAAATGGTGCTAACAGGTATTTTCGTGGTACTACATTAGATATAAATACAATGGGTGCTTCGGAAATAGCTCGTGATAAAGATTATGCAAAAATCTTTATGAAACAAATGGGATACCCAGTTATTCCTTGGAAAAAATTTTATAGTCCAATTTGGGCTTTTAAAATTAAATCCAAACAGAACATCAATAAGGCATGGCAGTTTGCAAAGAAGATTGGATTACCAGTTTTTCTTAAACCAAACAGCAAAAGTCAAGGCATTGGAGTTACTAAAGTGCATACTAAGACTGAATTTTTTAAAGTGTTTAAAGAAATCAGTCGCATCTTACTAAAGGTAGAATTTTAAAGTTGCTTAATAATGCAAATTTATCTACTGGAGGAACTTCTGTTGATGTCACAGAAAAAGTGCATCCATTTTTTAGGGAAACTGCTATAAAGTTAACTAAAGATATGGGATTGCGATTATGTGGTGTTGATTTAATGATTGATGGTGATATTTCTACCCTACCTACTAGAAAATGGTATGTAATTGAAATTAATTCTGCTCCAGGGTTAGATCACTATGCTTCTTTAGGAAAGAAACAGCAGGATATTGTAGAGTCTTTGTATACGAAAGTATTTAAGGCTATGGGGAAAATGTAATTTTTTGTGTCTAATAAAAAGCGTCTCAATTTGAGACGCTTTACTTTTTTAGTGTTTTGGGGTAGTTTAAAAGAGGAAAATATTTGTCAATAAAATAACGAGGATATAATGAATTCATTTAACAGCAGTATAATTGGTAAATTTATGCCAATATGGATAAGTTCTCAAGAAGATTTGAGTAAAGTTATAAGATGGGCTGACCGTCTTAATGATGGGATAGGTAAAAGAATGATTCGACAAACTACTCTAAAACATCAACATTCTTTTGCTTTGTTCTGTTCAGCTAGTATAATTTGTTTACAACCTCACATAGAAATGGCATTTCGCAAGAAACTTGACGCAAATCTTCTAAAAGATGCTGTTGAAATGCACGACCTTGGGGAAGGTCTTACACTTAAAGGTGATATTCCTGCACCTTGTAAAACGGATCTTGATGATTTAAACGAATATTTGGCTGTTGAAAAACTTTATTCAGATATGCCTAAAATTGTTTGGAATGAATTAGGGTATGCTTTTCTTCTACAATTTGCAATTAAAAACCCATCTTGTTTTCCAGAAAGGGCCAGGATATTAATGGAAAAAATTAAGAAAGACCATTATTATGAAGCTTTGACATTTCAGGCATTAGAAAAATTTGAATATCTCTTTTATCCTAAATGGATGTTAAAGAGACATCCTTATTTGTTGGTATGGGTTATGAGAGGGAATTTAAAAAAGTATCGGGAGTTTGCTGAAAAACTTCCGGGCTTTAGACAAGAAATTTTTACTCCTTCCTTAGAAGATTGGATGTTAAATTTTTTGGAAGAAAACAAAAATGTCCCAGAAGACCCTATTCTTTTGCAAAAAGTAAGAAAAGAAGTCGCCTAATTTTTTGTTCTAAAGCCAACAGTAATTTATATTATTGTTGGCTTTTTATATTTTTGGGAGTATATTTATACTATGAAAAAGGAGATTAAAAATATTGGTTTAACCTGGGAAGAGTATTTTATAAACATAGCCGAGCAAGTGGCTAAAAAGTCGAAAGATCCATCTACAAAAACTGGCTGTGTAATTGTTGATAGCAAGAAAAGGCCTATCTCTTTTGGTTATAATGGCTTTATGAGTGGTTGTGACGAAAAGAAAATGTCTCAAGAAAGACCTATAAAATATCATTTAGTTATTCATGCTGAAATGAATGCTATTATTTTTTCTAGAAGAGATTTAGAAGGTTGTATCTTATATAGTCTATATGCTCCTTGTGAAAATTGTTTGAAACATATTATTCAAGCTGGCATTAAAAAAATTATTTATAAAAATCCTGTTGTTGAAAGCAAGGCAAATAATAATGCACAGTCGATGACTACTTCTTTAACCAATGAAGCTATCACTAGAATGTTATTGTCTTCACCTGAAGTAGATTGTCATAATATCAGTGGTAAAAGTTATTTAAAAGAAATGTGGGGAAATAAAATACCAAAATTTTAATTTTTTATGTCTAAAATTATATTAGGTCTTGTGGGACCACTTGCTTGTGGTAAAGAAACAACAAAAAAATATATAGTAGAAAAATATAATGCAAAAGATTGTAAATTTTCGAGTATTTTACGTGACGCGATGACTAGAGCTGCTATTCCAATAAGTCGTGAGAATCTTCAGAAATTCTCTACGCTGCTTCGTGCAAATTTTGGAGAAGATTTATTAGCAAAAGCAATTGCAAATGATGCATCAAAATTGGATGCTGACATTGTCGTTATTGATGGAGTGCGAAGACCTACAGACATAGAACACTTAACAAAACTCTCTAATTTTTTCTTAATAAAAGTTGATGCTGATCCAAAATTAAGACACGGGAGACTGGTTTTAAGGAATGAAAATGTGGGGGATGATAAAAAAACTTTTGAAGAATTTTTAGAAGATCATAAATCTGAAGCTGATAGTTTAGTTCCAAGTGTGATGGAAACAGCGAAATACTCTATAGATAACAGTGGTAGCTTTGAAAATCTATATAAACAAATAGATGAGATAATTAAGAAACTTTCTTAATGTATTCTGTAAATTCTAAATTATATTTATTTAAATCATCTTTTAAATATTTTTCACTTTTTATTTTCTGCCAGATATTTTTTTCTATAATAGGGAAAAATATTTCAGCATCAGTAAATTCTGCATCAACATGTGTGATATAAAGTTTGTTAGCTTTTTCTATAAATAATTTATATATTTGACCACCACCTATAACAAAAACTTCCTCGTCCTGAGCTTGTCGAATGGATTCTTCTTGTGAGGATGTTTTTTCTAATAGATTAATCGTTTCTTCTACGGAAAATACTACTTCAGCATCTTCTTTATTAAAAGAATTATCTTGAGTTAGAATAATATTTCTACGATTTGGAAGTAATCTTCCAATCTGTATGCCATTCTCATTTTTTCCTAATGATTCAAAAGTTTTTTGTCCCATTACGACAGTGTGACCTCTTGTCATTTCTCTAAAGTGTTTCATGTCGGCAGGCAAAGACCAAAGAAGATCATTCTTTTTTCCTATTTCATTATTTTTACCAATTGCTGCGATAATTGAGAGAATCATATTTTTGTTTTTAGATTGCTATTTCAAATTTAATTTTGTCATAACTCTGATAATTGATTATTTCTGTATCTGTATATTGCCAATCAAAAATAGATTTGAAATTATTTGTTTTAATTTGTGGTAATTTATATTTATTTGGGTCTCGTGTCAATTGTTCTTTTGCCCCTTCTATGTGGTTTTCATAAATATGAACATCTGCTAAAAATCCAACTAATTTTCCTTCTTCTAGTCCTGCTTCTTTCGCTAATAAATGAAGAAGTAGTGCATAGCTAGCAATATTAAAGGGAAGTCCTAGCATTGTATCAACAGAACGCTGATTCCAGAGAAGATTTAATTTATTATCGATTACTGTAACTTGAAAAGCATAATGACAGGGAGGAAGAGCCATTTCATTAAATTGTATAGGATTCCATGCGTTGACTATCATTCTTCTATCGCGTGGATTTGTCTTTAAGGTTTCTATAATTTTTTTTAATTGATCTATTCCTTTTCCTGTGTAGTCTGAATCGTAGCTTTTATAATTTGCATTAAAATGTCTCCACTGAAAACCATAGATTGGTCCCAAGTCTCGCTCTTCTAGCATTTTCTTTTTAGAAGTTTCATCGTGTCCATATGGAGCTTTTTGTGGTTTAGCCCATTCATCCCAGATGTGATTGTTTTTATCTTGTAGCCATTTTTTATCTGTAATTCCATTTATAAAAAATTCTAATTCAGTTGATACTAAACGGAAGGGTGTTTTTTTTGTAGTTAAAAGAGGAAAGCCTTTTGACATATCATGTTCAAAGATTGCTCCTGCTATAGTGTAAGCTTTTACTCCTGTGCGAGTATCTACTTTTATTCCATTTTCTAAAACATTTTTTACAATATTTAAATATGCTTTCATATAATCTTATTATATCTTTTATATAAGATGAAACAAATTTGACAAAATATGACAGAAATGCTACTCTTTAAATATCATTCTCGACTATTACATATTGGGAGTGACCCATCCCGCCAGAGGCGGGCAAGTATGTATAAAAATAATATCACATCAAAACCGAAGAAATTCGGGCATTCTAAATTTGGTTTAAAACCAAAGTCTGTTCACAAATTTGGAAGTAAACCCGTCCATCAGTTCAAAGGTGGAAATTTTAAAAAAAACAACAGTCGTCCCAAGAGGAGGGGTTTTTCGGAGCATATAGATTTTTCTCGTTTCATTAAAAAAGGACAACATGTAGAAGAAAAACCTTATGTTTCAAAACATACTTTTGCTGATTTTCCTTTTGATACACAAATTCATAAAAATATTGCACGAGCAGGATTTATGAATCCTCGACCTATTCAAGACCAAGCTATTCCTTCTGTGCTTAAAGGAATGGACGTTTTTGGTATGGCAAATACTGGTACGGGTAAAACAGCAGCTTTTATTCTTCCTCTTATTGAAAAAATTGTAAAAACAAAAGGACAAAATAAAAGAGAGATTGTTTTAATTATGGCTCCGACAAGAGAGCTTGCTATGCAGATAGATTCTGATTTTCGTACATTAGCATTTGGTTTGGGAATTTTTTCTGTATCTTGTGTTGGTGGACTTCCAATAATGAAACAAATAACTGAAATAAAAAGGGGGGTATCTTTTGTTATTGGTACTCCAGGACGAATGCGAGATCTTATAGAAAGAAAAGTGTTAGATCTTTCTACTTGTCATTCTGTTGTGCTTGATGAAGCAGATAGAATGTTAGACATGGGATTTCGTGATGATATGGTTTTTATACTTGGAAAAGTTCCAAAAGAAGGACGTCAAACTCTTTTCTTTTCAGCGACACTTTCTCCTGAAGTTAAAAAATTAACCACAGAATTTTTAAAAGACCCTGTTTTTATTTCTGTAATTTCTGGAGAGACAGCAAAAAATATTGATCAAGATGTCATTCGTACAAGATCTAAAGAAGAAAAACTAGAAAAATTACATGAAGTATTAAAAAAAGGCCTGCCCGCCGGAATGGAGGGAGGTCACCAAATGAAAACTTTAATTTTTAGAGAAATGAAACATAGTGTAGATACTCTTACAAAAGAGCTTTCTCATATGGGTTTCAAGGTGGGTTGTATTCATGGCGACAAAAGAAGCCGTGAACGTATCCGTACGCTAGAATTATTTAAAAAAGATCAGATTAGTATCTTAATAGCGACAGATGTAGCAGCAAGAGGTCTTGATATTCCAGACGTAACTCATGTCATCAATTACGACATTCCCCAAACTTACGAGACATATATACATCGCATAGGTCGTACCGGCCGTTCTGGCAAAAAGGGTATAGCTTTGACATTTGTATAAATGTGTTATTTTGATATACTTTTACCATGAATAGTAAATTATTAGAATTTTTAAAGAAAGATAGGTTCTCTAAAACTCTAGATATTATTTCAATAATAGTTGGTGTTTTTATTATCATTTATATTCTATATGGTTTTTTAAATTTTCTTAAAGATACAAGAGAGTTACCTGGTACTTTAATGTTCCAAATAGTGTGGATTGGTTTGGTGATTACTTTAATTTTAAATAGTTTGCATAGATTAAAAAAACGGAATGCTATTCAACCAGTTGAAAATATTTCATTAGAAATTCCTTACAGAAAATATTTAATTTCAATATCCATAATTATTTTTATTATTTGTTTTGTGCGATTTGCTATTTTTTTTAGTAGTAATGCGTGGGACGTTGGTATTTTTTTAGGAATATGGCTTTTTGGGTTTCAACTTCCACTTACTCTTGTTGCTATTTTTACAAAAAATAAGAGTACTTTGCAGACTATATGTGTTTTGTCAGTGCTTTTTGGATTGGGACTTTTTCTAATTTAATTGTACCGTAATACAAAAAAATCCCCTATATGGGGGATTTTTTTGTTAGTTTTATTTTTGTTTCACTAGACCGGCTTTTAGGAGAGTTTTGTAAACACCATTTTTGGTCATTGTGCGCATACCACGAGTGGAGATTTCAATTTTAAAGAAAAAACTCTTGACTTCATTACTTCTTAGGTATATGATATTATCATATTAGATTATCATATAAGTTAATATATAATATAAAAATATGACTACATTATCAGTGCCCATATCAGGAGATTTAGAAAAATTTATAGAAAGAATGGTTTTAGATGGAAAAGGTGCAAATAAAGCTGACGTTGTTCGACGCGCTCTAAGGGAGTATGAAGAAAATGAAGCAGTAGCAAATATTCTTCAATCAGAAATGGAGATAGCTCAAGGTAAGGGTTTGAGGGGAGATCTACGGGAACTAGCTAAAAAATTTAAATAATATGATTGAAATAATCTATTCTCCATTTTTTGTTCGAAAGTTTTCTAAATTAGAAAATGATTTACAAAAAGATGTCTTACAGAAAATTGATTTTTTTAAAGATAAAAAGAATCATAAAATATTAGAAGTTCATAAACTTCACGGAAAATTTAAAGAATATTTTGGTTTCTCGGTGAATTATAAATTTAGGATAGTATTTCGTTATGCTTCTAAAAATGAGGTTTTATTTACAGATATAGGCGATCACGATATTTATAATTAAAAAAATCCCCGATCGGGGATTTTTTGTTAATTTTTATTTTGCTTTTACGAGGCCGGCTTTTAGGAGAGTTTTGTAGACGCCATTCTTTTATTTATAATCCCCTGTAGCATTTCGGACATTCCCAATATTCTTTTTGTGGATCTTTAGGTCTCTTGTCTCCAAACTTAAAATAATGTCCACCTCTATACGAACGATTATTGTATAAAATAACTTTTATCTTTTTACCACAAATAACACAGAATCTTTCTATTCTCTCTTTTATTGTTTTATTTAATTTACTCTTTTTCATTCCAACAGTATAACATTTTTTCTTAGTATTTTTATGTTAAAATAAATAGATGTATATTTTTTTAGATGAATCAGGTGTTGATAAATAGAAAGGTAAATCATCAATTGCTCTGGTTTATATTACGGTTGATAATTTAGATATTTTACAAAATGCAGTTTTGAATACCGAAAGAATTATTGGAATTAAAAATTTTCATTGGTCATATAGCACATGGAAAGTTCGTAAACTTTTTATCGAAGAAATTTGCAAACAAGACTTTAAAATAAAAGTAGCTTTAATTAAAAATCCATTTTTTGCTAGTAGCGGTTATGAATATGCTTTGCAACATTTAGTGGTTGAGAGAAATGTTATGTCTTTAATAATAGACGGCAAAAAAGGGAAAAATTATGAAAGAAAATTTAAAAAAGTTTTGCGTGACAAGGGAATATCTGTGAAAAAATTAAAAACAGCAAACGATGAAGCATACCCAGCCCTGCGTGTTGCTGATGCAATTGCTGGTGCTATAAGATATAGATATGAAAATCCAGATGATAAAAGGATTAAAGATATATATGAAAGATTTTCTAAAAAGATATTAATTACTCTCGAAGAATAAAAAGATAAAAACAAAAGCCACCCCTTGCGGGGTGGCCAGCTTTGCAGGTAGCTTTCGCTTTTCCTAAGAGGAATTTGTCCCTGTAAGCTTGTTGTAAGTTTAGTATAGCATACTGTAATACATATGCAAGCTTTTTATCTTTTTACTAATCCGGCTTTTAGGAGAGTTTTGTAGACGCCATTTTTGGTCATTGTGCGCATACCACGAGTAGAAATTTCTACGTTTACACTTTTATTTAATTCAGGCACAAAAACTTTCTTTTTTTGAAGATTTGGATACTTTCTTTTCTTTCCAGTTGGGTTAAATTTAGTAGCACGAGTTCTGTTTGAATACCCACCACCAACGATTGAACCCTTTTTTGATATTTCACATATTTTCATAATGTAGTCCTTGTATGCTATCATATAATTTATATGGACGCAACCAATACGATTTTTTATGTAGCTATACTTATTATGTCTGTTGTAATCCATGAAGTTTCTCATGGTTTTGTTGCATTATGGTTTGATGACAGGACTGCTTTATATGCAGGACGTCTCACGCTTAATCCTTTAAAGCATTTAGATATATTTGGTTCTGTACTTTTACCATTACTTCTAGTTTTGACTCATGCACCATTTTTGTTTGGTTGGGCAAAGCCAGTACCGTATAATCCAAATAATTTTACTAATAGAAAATGGGGGACAGTTGCCGTCGCAGCAGCTGGAATTTTAGCAAATCTTTTCATAGCTATCCTTTTTGGACTTATTTTACGTTTTTCTCTAAATAGTACGGTATCAATTAAATTTATTTCTATAATTTCTTCAATTGTTATTATTAATTTAGGATTAGCGATTTTCAATCTTGTACCTATTCCACCTCTTGATGGCTCTAAAATACTTTTTTCACTTTTACCAAGTTCTTTTTATAAAGTAATTTTCTTTTTTGAACAATATTCTTTAGTTTTGATTCTTATTTTTATTGTTTTTTTGATTGATTATTTATATCCAATGTTAGCTTTTTTGTTTCAATTGATTACGGGGCTGTCTTTATAGTTAAATAAAAAAATAATCTTTTTTAACGGCTTTTTGTTTTTTTATTTGATATTTGCATTTTTTTCTAGTTTATATTATATTACTACTAAGAGTCTTTGGACTCTTTTGTTTTCATTAGTCTAATTTGGTATGCCTACAATTAATCAATTAATTAAAAAAAATAGAGTTAAAACTCATGCTAAATCAAAAACAGTTGCCTTGGCACGAGGATTTAATGTTTTAAAAAATAGACCAGTATTTTTTCCTGCACCATTTAAACGTGGCGTTTGCACGAAAGTTTCAACAACAACTCCAAAGAAACCAAACTCAGCTCTTCGAAAGATTGCTAGAGTACGTTTGACTAATGGTATGGAAGTCACAGCCTATATTCCAGGAGAAGGACATAATTTACAAGAACACTCAGTTGTAATGCTTCGCGGAGGACGTGTTAAAGATTTGATCGGAGTAAGATATCATATCGTACGAGGAGTATTAGACACACAAGGAGTCGAGAAACGTAGACAAAGTAGGTCTCTTTATGGAAATAAGAAACCCAAGATTAGTAAAAAGTAGAAAGTAATCAAGTTCATCAAGTAAATATATAAATTAATTTAACTTTATACTTTAAAAACTTTATGAACTTTATAACTAAACAAATATGAGAGGTAAAGTAAAAAATAGAAATATAGTTGGTCCGGACTTTGTATATAATTCTCAAAAATTAGAGAAGTTTATTAACTATGTCATGTGGTCTGGGAAAAAAGAAACTTCTAGAAAAATAATGTATAAGGCTTTTGATGTTATTAAAGAAAAAACTGGTAATCCAAATCCACTTGAAATTTTTGATTTAGCAATGAAAAATGCTGGTCCTTTGACTGAAGTAAGGTCTAAACGTATTGGTGGTGCAAACTATCAAGTACCAAGAGAGGTCAGACCTGAACGTCGTTTAGCTCTTGCTATGCGATGGATTCGTGATGCTGCTAGAAAAACAAAAGGAAAGCCTATGTATATTAAATTAGCGGATGAATTGATTGCCGCTTCTAAAAATGAAGGTGCTGCTATTAAAAAGAAAGAAGATACTCACAAAATGGCAGAAGCCAATAAAGCTTTTGCTCACTTTGCTTGGTAGTTCGACTATGCTCACTATAAATAATAAATAAAAATATATGGAACGAGATTATCCACTAGAAAAAGTTAGAAATATTGGAATTATTGCACATATTGATGCAGGAAAAACAACCACCACAGAACGTGTTCTTTTTTATACTGGGGTATCTCATAAAATAGGTGAAGTTCATGATGGTGAAACTGTTACTGACTGGATGGAACAAGAAAGAGAGCGTGGTATTACTATTACTTCTGCTGCTGTTACTTGTTTTTGGACACCTACATATTCTGACATAAAAGATAAAAGTAAAAAACACCGTTTTAATATTATTGATACACCAGGGCATATAGATTTTACTGTTGAAGTAAAAAGGTCACTTCGAGTGCTCGATGGTGCTGTTGTTGTTTTTGATGGAGTTGCGGGAGTTGAGCCACAGTCAGAAACAAATTGGCGTTATGCTGATGAAGCGAAAGTTCCTCGTATTTGTTTTGTTAATAAATTAGATAGAATAGGCGCTGATTTTGAACATTCATATGCTACAATTTTAGACCGTTTGACAAAAAAAGCTGTCCGAATGCAAATTCCGATTGGTTTGGAAGAAAAACATGAAGGGGTTATAGATTTGCTCACCATGAAGGCATTTTATTTTGAAGGAGAAATGGGGAATAAAGTTATTGAAAAAGACTTAGATACTTTGCCAGAAGAAATGAAAGCTCCTGCAGAAAAATATCATCATGAACTTATTGAAAAAATTGTAGAACAGGACGATGATGTTATGAATGATTATTTAGAAGGAAAAATTCCTGATATGGTTGTTTTGAAAAAACTTTTGAGAAAAGGTGTTATAGCTAATGAAATTTTTCCAGTATATGCTGGTTCAGCTTTGAAGAATAAAGGTGTCCAGTTGGTACTCGATGGTGTTGTCGATTATCTTCCTTCACCACTTGATATCCCTTCAATAACAGGTACAGATCCAGATCATAATGATGAACCTATTGTTAGGAATGCTAGAGACGAAGAACCTTTTTCAGCTTTAGCATTCAAAGTTGCGACAGATCCATTTGTTGGGCAACTTATTTTTTTTAGAGTTTATTCTGGAACCTTAACTGCTGGTTCTTATATTTATAATCCAAGAACAAGAAACAAAGAACGTATTGGTAGAATATTACGTATGCATGCGAACGATAGAGAAGAAATGAAAAAAGTTTTTGCTGGAGAAATTGCAGCTGCTGTAGGACTTAAAGATACTATTACTTCTGATACTATTTGTGACGAAGAACACCCAATAGAATTAGACAGAATAATTTTCCCTGAACCAGTCATACAACTTCGTATTGAACCAAAGACAAAAGCCGATCAAGAAAAAATGGGTATGGCTCTTAATCGTCTCGCACAAGAAGATCCAACATTTAAAGTTTCTACTGATCAAGAAACAGGGGAGACAATTATTGCTGGAATGGGAGAACTTCATCTTGAAATTATTGTTGATCGTATGAAGAGAGAATTTACCGTTGAGGCTAATGTTGGTAAACCACAAGTAGCTTATCGCGAGACAATTATTGGTACAGCAGATGCAGAAGGTAAATATATTAAACAATCTGGTGGACGTGGAAACTATGGTCACGTTAAAATTAAAGTTAAACCTATGGCAGTGTTGACTAAAGAACAAGAAGAAAAATTACCTAAAAATACAAAGAGAGCAAACGGATTTGAATTTATAAATACAATTAAAGGAGGTGTAATTCCTCAAGAATATATTGCTCCTTGCGAGAAAGGTTTTAGAGAAGGTCTTGATAGGGGAGTTCTTGCTGGATTTAAAATGGTAAATGTTTCAGTAGAGCTTTGGGATGGATCTTATCACGAAGTGGACTCAAATGAAATGGCATTTAAAATTGCAGCTTCTATGGCGATACAAGATGCGTGTAGGAGTGCAAAACCAGTAATTTTGGAACCAATGATGAAGGTTGAAGTTGTCACACCAGAGAAATTTATGGGAGATATCACAGGCAATCTTTCTTCAAAACGTGGACTTATTGAAGGTATGGAAGATAGAGGAATGAATAAAGCTCTTCGTGCAGTTGTGCCTCTTTCTGAAATGTTTGGATATATGACAGGACTTCGTTCTATGACAGAAGGCCGTGCATCATTTACTATGGAATTCTTACGTTATGACATTGTCCCTAACAATGTCGCTGAAACTATCATTGCGGCTAGGAAATAAAATTTAAATTTGACATTATTTTTTAATTTGCTACTATGCTAACAACTGCACTTTCGCAGTTTTTATATTGCCGAGTGAGTGAAATCGCGGAAAACTTTATGTTTTACATGATTCACGAACGATGGCAATACAAGGTTTCCTTATATTGTATTTTTATAAATTTATTAGTTAATTAAGTTAGTAATAAGGCCTTAGTGACTTCCTCCAGAGGCGGACAGGGGGTTCTCGTACACTGAGTTCTCATTATTAGTCAACCCCTCGACTAAGCTCGGGGCAAGAAAATTATGGCAGAAGAATTTAAGAGAGATAAACCACATATCAATGTGGGTACAATTGGTCACGTTGACCATGGAAAGACAACTTTAACAGCAGCAATACTTCATGTGCTTAATATGGCTGGTAAAACAGTTAGACTTCGTGGTGTTGATCAAATTGATAATGCTCCAGAAGAAAAAGCTCGTGGAATCACGATTAACATTTCTCACAATGAGTATGCTACTGACGCTCGTCACTATGCACACATTGATGCCCCAGGACATGCTGACTATATTAAAAACATGATTACAGGTGCCGCTCAAATGGATGGTGCTATTTTGGTGGTTGCAGCTACTGATGGTGCTATGCCACAGACTCGTGAACATGTTCTTCTTGCAAAACAAGTTGGTGTTCCAAAAATGATTGTGTTTTTGAATAAGTGCGATATGGTTGACGATAAAGATATGCTTGATTTAGTAGAAGAAGAAATTCGTGAACTTCTAACCAAACAAGGTTATGATGGTGCAAATGCTCCTATTATTAGAGGCTCTGCTCTTAAAGCCCTTGAAGCTAAAGATTTAAATGATGAATGGGCAAAGAAAATTCTTGAACTTACAGATGCACTTGATACTTATATTCCAATTCCAGTACGAGATATTACAAAGCCATTTCTTATGCCAGTTGAAGATATATTCTCTATTGAAGGCCGTGGTACTGTCGTAACAGGAAAGATAGAAAGAGGTATTGTAAAAGTTGGTGAAGAAATAGAAATTGTTGGAATTAAACCTACTCAGAAATCAACTGTTACAGGTATTGAAATGTTTAATAAGAATCTTCAAGAAGGTATGGCAGGAGACAATGCTGGTGTACTTTTACGAGGTCTTAAAAAAGAAGACGTTACCAGAGGTCAAGTTCTTGCAAAACCAGGTACTGTTACTCCTCATGATAATTTTACTTGTGAAATATATGTTTTGAAAAAAGAAGAGGGTGGACGTCACACTCCATTTTTCAAAGGTTACAAACCTCAATTTTATATTCGTACGACAGACGTTACAGGTGATGTCACCTTAGCAGAAGGAGTAGAAATGGTTATGCCTGGAGATACAGTAAAAATTACAGTTAAATTAGTTACACCAGTTGCTCTTGAAGAAGCGCAAAGATTTGCTATTCGTGAAGGAGGTAAGACTGTTGGTGCTGGAGTGGTCACAAAAATATTAGGGTAGCTATTAGGCACTAGGCACTAGGCGCTAGCAAAAAATGCTAAAGCCTAAAGCCTAAAGCCTAAAGCCTAAAAAAATGGCAACTAAAGAATTAAAAACAAAAAAAGTAAAAACTTTAACTGAAAAAAAGATTAAAAAAGTTTCTCCTAAGAAAGAAAAAAAAGAAGATAGTAAGGTGATACTTCGTATTCGGGTTCGTGCTTATGAGAGCAAGATTTTAGATGCGTCAGTCAAACAAATTATAGATACAGCTATGCGTTATGATGCAGAGATTGTTGGACCAGTACCATTACCTACAGAAATAAAAAAATATACAGTTAATCGTGCGTCTTTTATTTATAAAAATACACGAGAACAATTTGAAATAAGAGTTCATAAAAGATTAATTGATATTATAAATCCAAATGCGAAAACAGTTGAAGCTCTTACTAATTTATCTCTTCCTTCTGGAGTTGATATTGATGTAAAGATGTTGTAGAAAATAAGGAGTGAAGCGACTATATTTTCAAAATCCGCCTATGGCGGACTGTAGAACAAAATTATGAAATTTATATTGGGAAAAAAAGAGAATATGACTGAGTATTTTTCAGAAGATGGAAAGGTTTTTCCAGTAACCATTGTTAGAGCAGGGCCTGTAACTGTTACTAAAGTATTTGAAAAAGCTAAAGATGGATATAATTCTGTGCAAGTAGGTTTTGGTGTTCAGAAAGAACACAGAATAACAAAAGGAAGCAGGGGTGCCATGAAGGGAGGTTTTTATAAAGAACTTAAAGAGTTTAGGTTAAAACCACAAGATACAATTGATTCTAAAGAAGGAGATGTTGTTGATGTTTCAATTTTTGAAGTAGGAGACAAACTTCAAATTTCAAGTATTTCTAAGGGTAAAGGTTTTCAAGGTGTTGTAAAGCGTCATGGTTTCCATGGAGGCCCACGTTCACACGGTCAAAAGCATTCTGAAAGAGAACCAGGTTCTATCGGTGGAGGACTTCGAACACATGTTCCAAAAGGAATGAGAATGGCTGGAAGAATGGGCAGTGATCGTATTACACAAAAGAATTTGAAAGTTATTTTTATAGATAAAGAAAACAATATGATGCTTATAAAAGGAGCAATAGCAGGTAAGCGCGGAACTTTAGTTGAAATTGTAAGTCGTTAGTAATATAAATTATAGAAAAGATATAAAAATAATGGAAGCAATAATATACAACCAAAAAGGAGATAAAGCAGGAGTAATTAAATTGCCATCTAAGGTTTTTGAAGCTAAGTGGCGTGCAGACTTAGTGCATCAGGTTGTAGAAGGTATGCGTTCCAACAAACGTTCAGGAACAGCAGATACGAAAGATCGTGGTGAAGTTAGCGGTGGAGGAAAAAAGCCATGGAAACAAAAAGGAACAGGACGTGCTCGTCATGGATCAATACGTTCACCTATTTGGGTAGGAGGAGGAGTTACTCATGGACCACTTTCCGAGAAAAATTATAAGAGAAAGATTTCAAAGAAAATGCGCGCTCAAGCTTTATTTTCTGTTCTTTCAAAAAAGATGAAAGATGAGGAGATACTTTTTGTTGATTCTCTTCTTTTATCTGAAGTAAAAACAAAAAAAGCATTAGAAGTTATGAAAAATCTTTCTAAGGCTTCTGGTTTTAAACCAATTGCAGCTTCGAAAAAACCTAGAATTCTTGTTGCATTATATGAAAGAAGTGAAAAAATAGAAAAAAGTTTTAGAAATTTACCACAGCTTGAAATAGTTTTTATTAAGAATTTAAACCCGCTTGATGTTTTAAAATATCAATATCTTTTAATAGAAAAACCCGAAGAGAGTATAAAATTTTTAGAATCCCGTGGTTAATCCGCCAAAATTTTTTATGAAACTAAGGTAAAACATTAAAATTAAGAAATATTAAAAAATTTAGGCGGATAAATTTATGAGAGATATAATATTAAAAACAATAAAAAATGGAAGAGTAACTGAAAAGGCAAGTAGTGCTTTTGAAAAAAATGTTTATATTTTTAATGTGGCAACATCTGCGAACAAGAAAGAGATAAAGAAGGCTATTTTTTCACTTTATAAAGTGAAACCTATAAAAGTGAATGTTCTTCCTATTCCATATAAGAATATTATTTCTAAGGGTAAAAAAGGTGTAAGGGGTGGAGGAAAGAAAGCTATCGTTTATTTAAAGAAAGAAGATAAGATAGAATTTATTTAACTACGAGCTTAACGCCACATAAATTTATGAAAACATATAAACCTACAAGTAAATCAAGGAGACAGATGACGAACATTAATTATCGTGAGTTTTTAACCGAGACTAAACCTACAAAGTCTCTTACTTATGGTTTTAGACGTTCTGTCGGTAGAAATAGTGCTGGGCGTATCACAATGAGACATAAAGGTGGGGGACATAAACGTCTTTTTCGTGATGTCGATTTTTTATATAATAAAAAAGATATTCTCGCAAAAATAAAATCTATTGAATATGATCCAAACAGAAGCGCATTTATTGGTTTAGCTCAATATAAAGATGGAGAAAAAAGATATGTAGTTCTTCCAAAATCTGTAAAACCGGGAATGTCATTTATTGTTTCAGAAAAAGCAGAACTTACAGCTGGTAATAGATTGCCGTTAAAAAATATTCCAGTTGGAACATTTGTTTATAATATTGAATTAAAACCAAGAGGAGGTGCTAAGATTGGCCGTTCAGCAGGGATTTTTGCACAAGTTGTGGCAAATGCCGATGGTTATACAAACTTAAAAATGCCTTCATCTGAAGTTAGAAAAATTGATGAAAAATGTTGGGCATCCATTGGCACTGTTTCAAATGAAGAACATCATTTGGAAAATTACGGCAAGGCAGGAAGAAGTCGCTGGAAGGGAATTAGGCCAACAGTACGAGGTACAGCTATGAATCCAGTAGACCATCCATATGGAGGTGGAGAAGGAAGACAAGGCCGTGGTACGAAGCGTCCAAAGACTATGTGGGGCAAGGTAACAGGAGGACGCAAAACCCGCACCCCAAAAAAATATTCAAATGTATTTATGGTAACTCGTAGAAAGACAGGTAAGTCTCGAAAGTCACAATAAAAAATATATATTAAAAAAATGGAAGTAAAGCTTCCATTTTTTTGTTTTTTAGTGTGTAAGTGCTTGCATTTAATTTGTACATTTTGTACAATATAGGTATGAATATAAAAACACTTTCAACCACAGAAGCACGTGAACAGATAAGCGAGCTTATAAATATTGTGTCTACAAGTCGTAAATCTATTGTTATTGGACGTAGAAACGTGCCAGAGGTTGTTCTTATTCCTTTTCCAACATTTTGGAATGGAAAACTTTCAGAGATAACAAATATTAATGCATATTCTAAAAGTTTTGATTTTTTAAATGATGAACCAGAAATTTATTCAGTACGAGATATAAAACAAAAATATGCATAAAATTGGACACATAGTTTTAACTCCTTTTCCATTTACCGACCTTTCTGGTGAGAAAGTTCGTCCAGCTCTTATTCTTGGAGTACAAAACAAAGGAGATGATATTACTGTATGTTTTATTTCTTCTCTTGTTTCAGATAAAATTCATAATTTTGACATTTTAATAGATTCAGAAGATAAGTCTTTTAAAAAGACAGGTTTAAAATCAAAATCAATCATAAAAGTTACAAAAATAGCTACCCTTGATAAAGCAGTAATTCTGGGACAGATTGGTGAGTTAGATGCTAAAAATATGAAGAAAGTAAGGAATATTTTAAAAGTCTATTTTGAGTTATAGGAGTATTTAATAATTTATATTTTATTTTAAATTATATGAATATTACACAACATATTTGAAATTCTGCAACTAGATTTTAAATGACTTAGTAAATTTAATGTTCGTTTTAGAATTTGACTTTATTTTATATTTTGATATGATGACATGAAGCTCGTTAGGAGCTTTTTGTTTAGTATATATGACACGATCAATCAAAAAAGGTTTAAATATAGATGAAAAATTATTGGAAAAAATAGCTGGTAAAAACCCGCTTCAAACTCCAATGATTAAGACCTGGAAGCGCGCTTGTCAGATTTCACCTGAAATGGTTGGTTTTGTTTTCGGTGTTCATAATGGTAAAACTCATATAGAAGTTCTTGTGACTGAAGACATGGTTGGACACAGACTAGGAGAATTTTCACCTACAAAGAAATTTATGAAGCATGGAGGAAAGATGCAAAAAGAACTTGAGCAAAAGAAAAAAGAGGCTGAAATAACTCAAGCAAAATCTGCTACAGCAGCAGCTGCAGATGCAAAAAAGAAATAAAAATAACATGAAAGCATTTTTAAAAAATTACAGACAAGCACCAAGAAAAGTTCGTTTAGTTGCAGGATTAATTAAAGGAAAAAGCGTAGAGGAAGCTATTCCTATGTTAGATTTTTTAGTTAAACGTGCAGGGTTTCCGATTAAGAAACTTTTACTTTCAGCTGTTGCAAACGCACTTCAAACTGGAGTAGCAAAAGAAAATTTATATATAAAAGAATTACGAGTAGATAAAGGAATTGTAATGAAAAGAATGATGCCAGCAGCTATGGGTACGGGGCATAGAATAAATAAGCGTACAAGCCACGTGACTCTTTTATTAGCTGAGAAAGCTGAAAAGAGTAAAAAAGAGAAACCAATTAGTAAAGTTATTTCAAAAGTTATAGGTAAAACAAAAAAAGTTTCAACAAATAAGGTTGGAATTAAAAAATAATTATGTCAAAAATAGTTCACCCATATGCCCATAGATTGATTATATTAAGAGATTGGAAATCTCATTGGTTTGCCGACCCTAAAAAATATTGTGATTATTTAAAAGGAGATGTTTTAGTACGTGAATATTTAGAAAAAAAGTTACGTGGTATGTATGTTTCTTCTATCGAAATAGAAAGAAACCAAAAAACAACTCGTTTTGTTATTAGAACTTCTCGTCCTGGTCTTATTATTGGAAGAAATGGAGAAGGGGTAACAAAATTAAAAAATGATATTTTAAAGAAGATTGAAAAACTAAAACTTACAAAATCAGAAGATTTTAAATTGGAAATTGTAGAAGTAGGAAATCCAGAAGCTGATGCAGCAATCGTTGCATATATGATAGCGGAGGGATTAGAAAAAAGGATGCCATATCGTAGAGTTATAAAACAAGTTCTTGAAAAGGTTATGGTGGCCCACGGAGTAGAAGGGGCTAGAGTAGTGTTGTCTGGACGTTTAGGTGGAGCTGAAATTGCTCGTACAGAAGAACTAAAACGAGGAAGTATACCTCTTCAGACTTTTCGTGCTGATATTGATTTTAAAAGAGAACGTGCACATTTGCCGTATGGTGATGTCGGTATAAAGGTTTGGATTTATCGTGGTAAAATCTTTTCCAAAAAACAAGAAAAATAATTAACTATGAGTTTAACACCACATAAAATTATATGTTATTCCCCAAAAAAGTAAAATTTAGAAAATGGCAAGTCGGACGAATGAACCCTAAAGCTAGGACGCCAGAAACTCGTGGTACAAAATTAGCTTTTGGATCTTTTGGATTGAAAGCTACAACTCAAGCACGCGTTAAATCAAATCAAATTGAGTCTTCAAGAAAAGTTATATCTCGTACCTTGACCAAAGCTGGTAAATATTGGGTTCGTATTTTTCCAGACAGACCTTTTACAGCTAAAGCTGCAGAAATGGGAATGGGAAAAGGAAAAGGAGATCCACAAGGATATTGTTTTGATGTTTTACCTGGGCGTATAATATTTGAAGTAGATGGAGTAGATGAAAAGGTTGCCCATGAAGCATTAAGGAAAGCTGGTACAAAACTTCCAGTTAAAACTCGAATTGTTTCAAGAGTTCATAATCAATGATAAAATAATTATACCTGTCCCGTACTAAATTTTTGATTACGGGGCATAAAGATAAAGATTATTAGTTAAAATTTTAGTACTGGGATGGCAAAAACAGAAAAAGAAAATTTAAAAGGTATGAAGAAAGATGAGCTTAAAAAAGAGCTTATTGGTTTGGAAGAAAAAATAAGGGTTTTAAAATTTAAAGCACAAGGTTCAAAATCTAAAAATGTTAAAGAATCTGCAACTTTGAGAAAACAAGTAGCTAGGGTTTTAACAGAGATAAATAAAAATAAAAAAGAAAAATAATTTATGGAAACAAAAGCAAAAAAAGAAAATAGTAATTCTGTCGTTAAGGTAAATACTACATTAAGTGGTGTTGTACTTTCAGATAAAATGGATAAAACAGTAGTAGTTTCTGTTTCACGATTTGTTAAGCACCCTAAGTATGGAAAATTTTATAAAATAAATAAGAAATATAAAGCACACGATGAAGAGAATAAATATAAGACAGGTGATAAAGTAGAGATAGTTGAAACTAGGCCAATTTCAAAAGATAAAAAATTTAAAGTAGTTTATAAATAATTTACCGTAATTAAACGGACAATATGATTCAAACCGAAACATTAGTAAAAATAACAGACAATGCAGGAGGCACCGTAGGGAAGGTGTTTAAGGTTTTAGGTAGTTCTAGAAAAAGATATGCTACATTGGGAGATAAGGTTATTATTTCTGTAAAGATTGCTTCCCCTAGAAAAGGTGTCAAAAAGAAAGATGTATGTCAGGCTGTCGTAGTTCGTACAAGAAATGCTTTTAGAAGAAAAGATGGATCTTATATTAGATTTGATGACAATGCAGTAGTTCTGTTAGAAAAAGATAAACTTGATCCAAAAGCTGGACGTGTATTCGGACCGATTCCAAGAGAATTAGCTGAAAGAGGGTATCAGAAAATAATTTCTCTTGCACCAGAAGTAATTTAATAAAGGATATGAATCCACCAAAATTTTTTAACGAAGAAATATTATAAATTAATTTATTTTTATATCAATCATATAATACTACAATAGAGAAGTAAGTTTGGTATAAAATTTAGGCGGATGAAATTAAAAAAAGGAGACAATGTAATAGTTATAACAGGGAAAGACAAAAGCAAAAAAGGTAAGATTGTTACTGTTTTAGTTGAGAAAAATAAAGTTGTAGTGGAAGGTATAAATATGATGAAAAAACATCAACGTCCGAGAAAGTCTGGAGAAAAAGGTATGAAGATAGATATTGCTATGCCTATACATGCTTCAAATGTTAAAAAAGTAGATTAATTTATAAAAATTTTATGATAAAACATTTAACCGTAAAAGAAAAAGAAAAAGAAAGTTTTGAAAAGATGAAGAGTGCCTTTCATTATAAAAATGTTATGGCTGCACCTAAAATGATGAAGGTTATTTTAAATGTTGGTACAGGAACAGCTATTAAAAAAGATAAAAATAAAAATGAAGCTATATTAGGACGTTTGGCAAAAATTACTGGACAAAAAGGAGCATTGAGAGGTGCCAAACAATCTATTGCATCTTTTAAAATACGACAGGGTGATCCTATTGGGATAGTTGTTACATTGCGTGGAAAGAGAATGTATGCATTTTTAGAGAAGTTAATAAATGTTGCTCTTCCTCGCACTAAAGATTTTCGTGGTATTAACCTTAGTGCAGTAGACAATGTTGGTAATCTTACAATTGGCATAAAAGAACACACTATTTTTCCAGAAACAGCAGATGAAGATATAAAAGATGTTTTTGGGCTTGCAATTACTCTTGTTTCTTCAGCTAAAGAAAAAAAAGAAGGTAAAGCATTTTTTGAACATTTAGGTGTACCTTTTAAGAAAGAGGAACAAAAGAAAAAATAGATTTTTAAAATATATAAATTAAAAAAATTCCCCAAATGGGAATTTTTTGTTATATAGAAATCCATTAGTTGTATAATTATTCTTATGGATGAGAATTTGGATTTAAGTAAAAATATAGAGTTAAATAATGCGCTAAAAGAGCTTGAAATTAAAGCTAATATTGAAGAGCAGATACAAAATGTAAAGCAAGAAACTTTTAAAAACCCTGAAACTCCAAAGATGGTTCAATGGGTTATAAAATATTCTGGTGGAATAATTAAAGAACAAAGACAAGCGGAGTATATTCTGCTTGGTTTTGTAGTTGTGGCTATTGTTGTTTCATTGTTTTTGTTTTTTGGAGGAAGTAAAAATAATTTACAAAAACTTCCTGATTTAATGTTACGAGAAATAGAACAAATGCCTGTGAATAAATAAGATTATATTTAACAATGAAAATGTATAAAAATAATAAAAAAGGATTTACTCTTATTGAATTGCTTGTGGTAGTTGCTATCATAGGGCTTTTGTCCTCAGTTGTTCTTTCTAGTTTAAATACTGCTCGTAAAAAAGCAAAAGATTCTGCAATAAAAGAAGCAGTTTTTTAACTTTCAACCGTGATGGCTCTTAATTATAATGATTATGGAAGTTATTGCCAGTTGCAGTATGGATGGATTACTGCATCTGGAGGCACATGTAGTTCCATATTTTCTGGTAGTTATGCAACCAAAGCTCGAGAAATTTGTACCAATATATACAATAATGCTGGAGATATATGGACTGCTGGGAAATATCGTATATATTCTAATACCTCACTTGGTTGTGCTAGTACATATTCTTTTATGATAGCTTTAAATAATGGTAAATGGTTTTGTTCTGGTAGTAGCGGAAGAAAAGGTGAGTATCCGGGTTATGGTGGTCAACCTGGATGTTATAATAATCCTTAATGAAAGAGAAAGAAAGGTGAAGAAAAAGAAAGGTGTCAGGAAGAAAGGTATCAGGAATCTTTTAGTCTATCAAAGTGTCACCTCATATGGTTAACTGTACATTCCCTTTACTTATTTTTTAGCTTACATTATAATATAAAGATGAATCATTTAGTGTTAAAATCAAATACTAATATGGCTATTGGGAACAAACCAATGGTCCTTTTGCCTTTGGATATGTATGAAAAACTTATTAAAAGTTTACATGAATTAAGTTTTAAAAATATAAAAATAGATATTAAAAAATCACACAGAAACATTTTGGCTATTACTAGTGAATCTAGTTTGTCTAAAGACTGGCTTAAACCAGAAGAAGAAAAAGTATGGCAGAATTTATAAAAGGAGATATTGTCGTTATTCCGTTTCCTTTTTCTGATTTATCTGAAGTAAAAAAGAGACCAGCTTTTGTCATCAGTAAACTTGAAGGAGACGATGTTATTCTTTGCCAAATAACTAGTCAGACAATTAAAGATAAATATTCAATTTTACTTAGAAAAACTGATTTTGTAGTAGGTAATCTTTTAGTTAATAGTAATATAAGACCGAACAGAATTTTTACAGCTGATAAGAATATTATTTTATATAAAGTTGGTAATCTAAAAGAAAATAAAATTAAAGAAACTATTCAAAAAATTATTAAAATAATTAATAGTTGATGTATAATATTTCTATGGATGAAAATATAGATCTCAATAAAAACACAGAAATAAGTGAAGCTCTGAAAGAATTTGAGATAAAATCTAGCATTGAACAAATACAAAAAAATCCTGAAATCTCAAAAAACATTGAAACTCCAAAGATGGTTCAATGGGTCATAAAATATTCTGGTGGGATAATTAAAGAACAAAAACAAGCAGAATATGTACTGTTGGGAATTGCGGTGTTGGCCATTGTTTTAACAATTATTTTAATATTAAATATTTTGAAAGGCTCTTCAGTACCACCAGCTGAATTTAGAAAAAATACACCTGATAATTTTAAAATTTATTGAGTTTTGAAAATTTGAGATGAAAATTTTTTATAAAAAAAGAGAGAAAGGTTTTACATTAATAGAACTTCTTGTGGTTGTAGCTATAATAGGACTTTTGTCTGCTATTGTATTATCAAGTTTAAATAGTGCTAGAACAAAAGCAAAATATGCAGCTGTTAAGGTTCAGTTAAACCAATTTATGAAAATGGTAATAATTGCTCAAGGAGAAAGTGATAAAACTTTAATGCAGATAACAGGTTCTGGTTGTAGTAATTGTGTTGGGGGATGTAGGGTTGGATACCCCAATGGTCCTGATTTTAGAAATATTCCAATTGATAATTCTTGTTATGTTCAGTGGGTGCATGATGTGACGTCAATACAAAATGCTACAAATGGTATAGTTTCAGGTGTTGATAATATGTTAAGAGATCCTTGGGGTAGTCCTTATACAGTAGACGAAAATGAAGGAGAAGGTGGACCAAAGGATTGTACACCTGATAATGTTACAACCAATGGACCAGATGGTATTTGGGGGAATGGTGATGATCAGTGGTTTTGGATTCCTTTAAGTAAAATATATGATGATACTTGTTGTGATAGATCTAAAGGGCCATGTGCTTATTAGTTTATAGTTTTTGTTTAATATTTGACTCTTTTTGTATTATTTGTTAGTATAGCAATAAGGGAATATAGCTTTGATTAATCCATTTTTCTCCTTGTCTTTTCAAGTAAATTTGAAGAAATAAGAAAAAAAATGTGATATTGTAAAGCCCTCCTGATAACATTTTATACCTGTCCCGTACTAAATTTTTGATTATGGGGCATAAAAATAAAGATTATTAGTTAAAATTTTAGTACTGGGATGGCAAAAACATCAGTTGTAGCGAGAAGTAAAAAAAAACCAAAATTTTCTAGTCGACAGAAAAATCGATGTTTTCGTTGTGGGCGAGGGAATGGTTTTATGAGAGATTTTGGCGTCTGTCGCATTTGCTTTAGAGAATTAGCTAATGAAGGAATGCTTCCGGGTGTTCGTAAATCAAGTTGGTAGATTCCCCTCTTGAGGGGTGGCTCGCTTTAGCGAGACGGGGTGGATGCATAAATTCTTCCACCTCCCCCTAAAGGGTACTCCTCAAGAGGAGAATATAAACAAAAATGGATTCAATTTCAAACATGATAATAATTTTAAAGAATGGAAGTTTAGCAGGCAAGGAGTCTGTATCTTTTCCATACTCTAAGATGAAGAATGCTATTGCGGAATGTCTAAAAAAAGAAGGATATGTTGGCCAAACTTCAAAAAAAATAAAAAAAGGTTTTCCAGTTTTGGAGATTGAATTAGTTTATATAGACAAAAAACCAAAAATTACAGAAGTAGAAAGAATTTCAAAACAATCTAGACGTGTTTATTTTAATATGAAGGATATTCATTCGGTTAGGAATGGTTCTGGACTTCTTGTTCTATCCACACCAAAAGGAATTTTATCTGGGAAGGAAGCAAGAAAAGAACAGGTTGGAGGAGAAGCGTTATTTAAAATTTGGTAGTTCGGCAAGCTCACTATAAATAGTAGAAAAATAATAAAAACATATGAGTAGAATAGGAAAACAAGAAATACAAATACCAAAAGGAGTTGAAGTCACAAAAAGCGGTGACCTTTTAAAAGTTGTAGGCCCAAAGGGAACACTTACAAAGATTTTTCGTGATGATATTACTATAAACATAGGAGACAAAATAATAACTTTGAACATAAAGAGAAATGATAAATTTTCTAAGTCTCTTTGGGGTACTTATGCTTCACATATAAAGAACATGATAAAAGGAGTAGAAATTCCATATCAGAAGAAATTAATCTTAGAAGGGGTTGGATTTAAGTCTGAAGTCAAAGGAAAGGAATTTAATTTTGCTTTAGGATTTTCTCATCCAGTTATTGTGAAAATACCAGAGGGCATAACAGCAACAGCGGAAAAGAATAATATTACAATTACAGGAATTGACAAAGAACTGGTTGGAAGTTTTACAGCAATGATACGAGCATTAAAGAAGCCAGAACCATATAAAGGTAAAGGTATGCGTTATGAAGGTGAAATTATTAGACGAAAACAAGGTAAGAAAACAGCATAAAAAAATGGTTAAAAAAGATGAAAAAAGAAAAAGATTAAAGGCAAAGATTAGAGCAAAGATCTCTGGTACTTCAGCTCGTCCGAGGTTATCTATTTTTCGTTCAAATAAATTTATATATGCACAAATTATTGATGATCAAAAAGGTAAAACCTTGGCACAAGCAAGTGACATCAAAACAACGAAAGGTACAAAAACAGAAAGAGCTAAACAAATAGGTAAATTAATTGCTGATGCTTGTTTAAAAGTAAAGATTAATCAAGTTGTGTTTGATAGAAATGGTTTTAGATATACTGGACGTATAAAATTAGTAGCAGAAGAAGCACGATCGGCTGGATTAAAATTTTAATCCGCCAAAATTTTTTACAAAAATAAAGTAAAGCATTAAAATTAAAAAATATTAAAAATTTAGGCGGATAAATTATATGGCAGAAGAAGAAAATAAAAAAAAGAATAATAATCGTCGATCATCATCTTTTGGTCGACCAAAGCCTGAATTTGATCAGAAGATTTTAAATATTCGTCGTGTCACTCGTGTTGTTGCAGGAGGACGTAGATTTTCTTTTAGTGTTGCATTGGTTGCTGGAGATAAAAAAGGTTCTATTGGTTTAGGATTAGGAAAAGCAGGAGATACTTCTCTTGCCATAAATAAAGCATTAAGAAATGCAAAAAAGAATATGGTTAGATTAAAACTTACAAAGACAATGTCTATACCACATGAAGTTTCAGCAAAATTTTCAAGTTCATATATTAAACTTATGCCAAATAAGGGCCGTGGACTCGTTGCTGGCACAGTTCTTCGTGATATTGCAAAATTGGCTGGCATAAAAGACATAACAGGGAAAATTTTATCTGGTAGTAAGAATAAATTGAATAATTCAAAAGCTGTAATGCAAGCACTTTCTCAGATTTCATCAAAATATACAAAAGTAATACCATTAGGTGAAGATTCAGTAAAAGTTGATAATCAAGTAGAAAGTATTAAAAAAGAGTCAAAGTAATTAAAATTCTATGCAAATACACAATTTAAAAAGAGAACATAAGAATAAAAAAGATCGAATTGTTGGTCGTGGTGGTAAGCATGCAAAAACTTCTGGCAGAGGAGGTAAGGGTCAAACAGCAAGAGCTGGTAATAAACGCCGTCCAGAACTTCGTGATATTATAAAAAAATTACCAAAGAATCGCGGATATCAATTTAATTCTTTCGAAATAAAACCTATTGGTGTTTCTTTAGATAAAATAATAAAAGCATATGAAAAAGGTGGAGAAGTTAATCCTGCTTTATTATTAGAATCTAAAATAATTAAAAAAGTAAAAGGTTGGATTCCAAAAGTAAAGATATTAAATGGTAAAATGGATATAGTTGTGAAAATACAAGTTTCTAAATGTTTTGTTTCAGATTCTGCTAAAGAAAAAATTATAAAAGCTGGTGGTAGTGTTGATTCTAATAAAAAAGAAGAAGTAAAAGAAGTAAAAGAAATAAAATAAATTATGGAAAATTTTTTTAGTAAATTAAAATTAATTTGGACTGATACTACTTTAAGAAAAAGAGTTTTGTTTGTACTTGCTTCATTAGTAATCTTTAGATTGCTTTCTGCTATTCCAATACCTGGGATTGATACGATAGCACTTAGTCGTTTCCTTTCCAATAACCAGTTTTTTGGTATTTTGAATATATTTTCTGGAGGTGGACTTTCTAACTTATCTATAATAATGCTTGGTGTTGGGCCATACATAACAAGTTCTATTATTATGCAACTTTTGACGATAATGGTTCCTGCGCTTAAGAGAATATATCATGAGGAAGGAGAAGCAGGTAAAAAGAAATTTACACAATACTCAAGATTGCTTACTATTCCACTTGCTGCAATTCAAGGATATAGTCTTTTAGCTATTCTTGAAAGTCAAAAGATTTTAGTAAATTTGACGGTTTTTGATCGCGTAAGCAATATAATTATTGTTATAGCTGGAGCAATGTTGTTGATGTGGATAGGGGAGCTTATGACTGAGTTTGGTATTGGAAATGGAGTATCGTTGATAATTTTTGCTGGTATAGTTTCAAGAATTCCGACAGAAGTAAGTCAACTTCTATTTACTTTTGATGTTTCTCAAATTCCTCTTTTTGTTATGTTTTTAATTGCTGGTGCATTAGTTATTGCTGGAGTTGTTGTTGTTACTGAAGCAGAACGTCCTATTCCTGTGACTTATGCAAAACAAGTTAGAGGGGCGAAAATGTATGGTGGAGGTTCTACATATTTACCTTTACGTGTTAATCAAGCTGGAGTTATTCCTATAATTTTTGCACTTTCTCTTTTACTTTTTCCACAAATGATTGGTAATTTTTTAGCAAGTTCTTCTAATTCAATTTTGTTAAGTATTTCTAAAGTACTTATGGCATTTTCACAAACAAGCGTACTTTATGCAGTACTTTATTTCGTTTTAGTATTCTTATTTACTTACTTTTATACAGCAGTTACGTTTGACCCTGAAGCTCTTGCCACCAACTTACAAAAAAATGGTGCATTCATTCCAGGTATTCGTCCTGGAATATCTACTTCTACCTATATTTCGAAAGTTTTAAGTCGCATCACATTACTTGGTGCAACCTTTTTAGGTTTTATAGCAGTTTTGCCTCTTATCGTACGATCTATTACAGGGATTACAGCTATTGCTTTAGGTGGTACAGCACTTCTTATCGTTGTTTCTGTGGTTCTTGATCTCATCAAAAAAATTGATGCTCAGATCTCAATGAGGGAGTATTAAATTTGATTATTCTCTAAAAATTGTGTATTCTGTTGATATGAATTCAAAAGCTATTGTTTTTTTTGGTAGGTCTGGATGTGGTAAGGGTACACAAGCTAAATTATTGGCTGATTTTTTAAAAGGAAAAGGGAGGGAAGTTTTATATGTGGAAACAGGTAGTTCTTTCCGAGAGCTTTCAAAAGAGGAAAATTTAACTGGTAAAAACATTCAAGATATTATTAAAAATGGGTACCTGATTCCAGTCTTTCTTCCCATTTGGATATGGACTGGTTTTATGATTAAAAATTTTACAGGCAAAGAAGATATGATTTTAGATGGTGTTTGTCGAAGATACGAAGAAGCAGTAGCTCTTGATTCTGCTTTTGATTTTTATAAAATTGAGAAACCAAATATTATTTTAGTAAATGTTTCAAAAGAGTGGTCTTATCAAAGAATGTTGGAAAGAAAACGTGCTGATGATACTCCAGAGAAAATAGAAAATCGTCTGAATTGGTATGAGAAAGATGTATTACCATCTGTTGAATACTTCAAAAATAAATTAGGATATAATTTTATTGATGTTAATGGCGAGCAGAGTATAGAAAATGTTCATAAAGATATAATTTCCGCCATAGGCGGATCCGCCTTCGGCGGAAAAGCTGACTAATAATAAATATATGGAAAAAGAAACTATTATTATTTCATTAGGTGGTTCATTAATTATTCCTGATGATATTGATATTTCTTTTTTAAAAGAATTCAAAGAATTAATTGTTTCTCAAATAGAGATAGGTAAAAAGTTTGTAATTGTAACAGGAGGAGGAAAAATTTCTAGAAAATATCAGGAAGTTGCAAAAGCTATATCTGATCCTTCTAGTGATGATTTAGACTGGATAGGAATTGCTTCTTTGAGATTAAATGCTCAACTTCTTCGAGTAATTTTTAGAGATTATACACATCCCAAAATAGTAAAAAATCCAACAGAACATATTGATTTTGATATGCCTATAGTGGTGGGTTCAGCAAACGAGCCAGGACATAGTACTGACTGGGATGCAGTGATGTTAGCAAAAAATGTTGGTGCTAAAAAAGTGATAAATCTTTCAAATACTGATTACGTTTATGATTTTGATCCAAGTATAAATAAAGATGCAAAAAAGATTGAAAAAATTTCTTGGTTGGAATATAGAAAATTAATTCCAAAAGAATGGAATCCAGGGCTCAATTCTCCATTTGATCCGATAGCATCAGAAATTGCTGAAAAAGAGGGAATGGAAGTAGTGATAATAAATGGTAAACCGATTGATAATTTAGCGAATTATTTAAATGGGGAAGAATTTAAAGGAACGATAATTTTTTAGATTCTAGATTTTGAAAATCAAAAATTTCTGAGCCTTCGCCCTCGGAGTCCGTGAGGACAGGGAACCCACGACTCTTAAAATTTTTATTTTCAAAATCTAGAATCCTGTAACTTTTATGATAATAATCAAAACGCCGAAAGAAATAGAAATATTAAGAGAAGGAGGCAAAAGGCTTGCTACTGTTTTGTACAAAGTTAAAGAAATAGTAAAACCCGGAATTTCAACATGGGAATTGGATAAATATGCAGAAAAATTAATAAAAGATATGGGTGATGAACCAGCTTTCTTAAATTATAAACCTGAAGGTGCAGATTTTGCTTATCCAGCATCACTTTGTATATCAGTGAATAATGAAGTTGTCCATGGAATACCAAGTACAAAAAAAATATTAAAAGTTGGTGATATTGTTTCTCTTGATTTAGGGTTAAAACATAAAAATCTTTTTACAGATATGGCTATTACTGTGGGAGTAGGTGAAGTAAGTAATTCATCTATAAAACTCATGAAAGCGACGGAGGACGCTTTAAAAGTGGGTATTGCAGTGTCTCAAGGAGGTAATAGAATAGGTGATATAGGCTATGCAATAGAAAATTTTGTTCGTAAATATAGATATGGAATTGTTGAAGTTTTATCTGGTCATGGTGTCGGACGAGCTATACATGAAGATCCTTATATACCAAATTTTGGAAAATCTGGAACAGGTGCGAAACTTGTTCTTGGTATGGTTATAGCAATAGAACCAATGTTAAATAATGGGACAAAAAATGTGACTTTAGATAAAGATGGATATACATTTCGTACAGCTGATGGCAAAAGGAGTGCACATTTTGAACACACCATTTTAATTACAGAAGGAGAACCTGAAATACTTACTAAAATATAACCTCACCCCTGCCTGTTGTTAAACAGGATTTCCTCTCTCCAAAATTAAAATTTTGGAGAGGGGGTAGGGGGTGAGGTAGTGTCCCCCTGATAAGGGGGATTTAGGGGGTTGTATCTTAATAAATTCAAAAAATTTTTCTTAAGTGCTATAATGTAAATATATGGAAGGATCGTTTTTAAATGAGATGCCAAAATTTAAAACTCCAGAGGAGGAGCTTCTATATTTGCGTGCGCATGTAGCAAAGAGAGAAGCAGAGCTTATTGATAAAGGGCATACAGAAAATGTAAATGAAAAAGCAGTTAAAGAAATAATTGGAGAATATAAAGAAAAACCCGTAGAACACTTAATACATGAAGATAATATTTTAAATAAAAAAGAAACTGAAGCTATTGTATTACAGTTGAAACCAGAATTGCACGATATAATAATGGAAGAGCTTTTGGGTATAGTTATAACTAAAGGAGTAAAAAATGCTTTATCTGTAGTAGAAGGAATGGCGAATCCGCATATAGATGATGATTTTCATAGAATATTAGTTCAATATTTTAAGACAGGCAAGGTTCTTAACGTAAAAGAAGGTACAGCTTTTTATAAATCTCTTAATATGACTCTTTTTGAGATAACACTTCCGCCACCTAGAGATGAAGCCGATAAACAGAAAGGCTTTAAAGATTTTATTGGTGCTATGGAGCAGTTTTATGCTGGTATGCAATCTATTTCAGAAGGTAAAAATAATGAAAGAGAAAATTATTTTACTTTAGAGGTTGCATTAAGTGTTAGGTCTGATCAAGTTATTGTTTATGCCGCAATACCTAATAAACATATTTCTCTTTTTGAAAAACAAGTGCTTTCTTTTTATCATGATGCAAAAATTAATGAAGTAGTTGATGATTATAATATTTTTAATGAAAAAGGTGAGTCAGCTGGAGCATATGCTAGTTTTTCTGAACGCCCAGTTCTTCCTATAAAAACTTATGATAATATAGAACACGATCCGATGAATATAATACTTAATGTTTTTTCTAAATTAAAAAAAGAGACAGAAGGTGCTGCTATTCAGTTTGTAATAGCTCCTGCTGGTGAAAAATTTATAAATAAATTTAATTCTATATTACACGATGTTAAAAAAGGTATGTCGGTTAAATATGCAGATGATGATTTTTATAAATTTAAAAAAGAAATTTTTAAAATATCAAAAGATCTATTTACTAATGAAAAGAAAAAAGAAGATCCGGAACATAAGCATATGCCAGGAAGAAAGGCTGTAGATGAAGGCGCAGAAGAAAAAATAGGAAATAAAATGAAAAGCTCAATCATGAAAGCGAATATACGTGTCGTTTCTTCTGCAGAAACGAAAGAAAGAGCAAAAGCAATTCTTCAAGAAATAGAATCTTCTTTTAATCAATTTACTGAACCAGCTAGTAATTCTTTTGTTTTTGAAAAATTTCAAGGGGATGATTTAAAGGAATTTTTTCATGATTTTTCTTTTCGTACTTTATCAGAAGATAAAATTTTACCAATGAATTTGAAAGAGCTTTCTTCAGTTTTTCATTTTCCTGTTGGGATTAATGGTCAGGCACAACTTAAAGAAGCTAAAGCAGGCATAGCTCCAGCTCCTATGGAAATGGCAGATGAGGGAATAATTTTAGGAGTGAATAGTTATAGAGGAAAAGATACGATGATACATATGTCACGCGAAGATCGTATGAGGCATTTTTATGTTATTGGTCAGACTGGAACAGGTAAAACAAATATTATGCTTAATATGATAACTCAGGATATAAAAAATGGTGATGGTTGTTGTTATATTGATCCACACGGTACAGACATACAAACTATCCTGTCACGTATTCCTAAAGAACGTATTGACGATGTTATTTATTTTGATCCAGCTTACACTATGCGACCAATGGGATTAAATATGCTTGAATATGACCCGAGGTATCCTGAGCAAAAAACTTTTGTAGTTAATGAAATGATGGGTATTTTTAATAAACTTTTTGATATGAAAGTGGGAGGTGGAGCTATGTTTGAACAATATTTTAGGAATAGTGCATTTTTAGTAATGGAGGATCCAGAATCAGGCTCAACATTGCTTGAAATTACTAGGGTTTTGGCTGATAAAGAATTTCGTGATATGAAACTTTCTAAATGTAAGAATCCTATTATTAAACAATTTTGGATTTCTGCTGAACAAACTACAGGAGATCAATCACTCGCGAACTTTGTACCGTATATTTCTTCCAAATTTGATAATTTTATTAGTAATGACATTATGCGTCCTGTAGTGCTTCAACAGAATTCTGTATTCAATTTCAGAAAAATTATGGATGAGAAAAAAATTCTTTTGGTAAATCTTTCAAAAGGTAGATTGGGTGACATCAATGCTAATTTGATTGGTCTCGTGCTTGTGGGGAAGATACAAATGGCAGCACTCTCTCGTGTAGATATGTTTGGTAAACCTATGAATGATTTTTATCTTTACATAGACGAATTTCAGAATGTCACGACTGATTCCATTGCTTCTATTTTGTCTGAAGCTAGAAAATATAGATTGTCTCTCAATATTGCTCATCAATATATTACGCAACTTGAAGAAAATATTAAAAATGCAGTTTTTGGTAACGTTGGCTCAATGGCAGTATTTCGTGTGGGTACAGAAGATGCTACATTCTTAGAGCCTAAGTTTAAGCCTACATTTGATGCTAATGATATAACCAAACTTGATAACTATAATGCTTATATGAGTATGTTGGTAAAAGGACAACCAACAAAACCTTTTAATATAACAACACTAGCACCAGAAAAAGGTAACCCTGATATTGTTGATAACTTAAAACAACTTTCGTATATGAAATTTGGACGTGACAGGGAAGAAGTAGAGGCAGAGATAATGTCCAGGTATTCTTCAATGCAGTAACTTTTCCCTAGGTCTTTCCTAGGGAATTTGGTATAATATAAAGTATGGGTTTTAGAAAAAAAGTATTTGCTCCAGGAGAATATTATCATATTTACAATCGGGGTAATTCAAAACAGAAGATTTTTTTAGACGAGGAAGATTATAATCAATTTTATTGAACTTCTCTTCCTTTGTAATACTAATGAGAATATAAATTTTCGTGATATATTTATTACATTTAATAGTATCTATGACTTTGAAAGAGGTGATACCTTGGTTGATGTTGGAGCATATTGCTTAATGCCTAATCATTTTCACATTCTTATTTATGAAAAATCTGATAGTAATATAAGTTTATATATGAAAAAATTACTGACTGCATACGTAATGTATTTTAATAAAAAATACAAAAGAACGGGGTCTTTGTTTGAGGGAAAGTTTAAAGCTCAGCACGTAGATTCAGATAGATATTTAAAATATTTATTTTCTTATATTGATTTAAATCCAGTGAAACTCATACAAAAAGACTGGAAAGAAGTTGGAATAAAAAACAAAATACAAGCCTATAATTTTGCTTTAGAGTATAGATATTCCAGTTTTACCGAAGATAGAAAAGATGAAAACAAAAGTGAAATACAAAAAATAGTTAATATTACTCATTTTCCAAAGTATTTTTTGAATTTTAAAGATTTAAAGGAAGAAATTTTTGAATGGTTAATGTTCCCTAGGAAAGACCTAGGGAAAGAAAGGGAATTAGTTTGGAGTTTTGGAAAAAATCTGCTAGGATAGGTTTATTATCATTATATTAGCTGAAAGCTAATTTTTTATTTATATATGAAAGGACCATTAACTGAGTTTCCAATTATAAAGACTAAAGTGCAAGGCCTTAATACAAGGTTTGACCTTAACGACCCAAAAGAGAGAAAAGAATATTTTGAAGTAAAAGCCGGTGTAGAAATCGAAAAAATTAAAAAATATTTAGAAGAAAATACTTTTATTGCATATTTACTTGGTAAAAAAAATTCAGGTAAGGGTACGTATACAAAATTAATGGCAGAGATTTTTGGAAAAGATAAGATTGGACATATTTCTGTAGGAGATTTAGTTCGTACTGTTTATAAGGACATCAGTGACCCACAGAAAAAAGAAGAGATAGTTGAATATTTAGAGGATCATTATCGTGGATATATTTCTGTTGATGATGCTATCAATGCACTAATAGGTAAAAACCAAAAAGTACTTTTGCCTACAGAATTTATTCTTGCTCTTTTGAAGAGAGAGATTGATAAATTTGATAGAAAAGTTATTTTTATTGATGGTTTTCCTCGTGAATTGGATCAAGTACAATACTCACTTTATTTCAGAGATTTAGCGAATTATCGTATGGATCCTGATTTATTTATTGCCATTAATATTCCAGAATCAGTAATTGATGAACGTATGCGTAATCGCGTAGTTTGTCCAAAATGTCAGGCACCAAGAAATCTAACGACTTTTCCTACAAAAGAAATAGGATACGATAAAGATTCTAAAGAATTTTTCTTGATTTGTGATAACCCTGAATGTAGTGGTGCAAGAATGATTGGAAAAGAAGGAGATAATGCTGGTATTGAAAGTATTCGTGAACGTTTGACGATAGATGATAACTTGATTAAAAAAGTTATGTCTTTACATGGAATACCTAAAATTCTACTTAGAAATGCTGTACCAGTTGATAGTGTTAAAAATGGTATTATTGATGATTACGAAGTAACACCTAAGTATGTATTTAAGTATAATGAAGATACAGACAAAACACACACAGACGAAGAACCATGGATAATTAAAGACGATGAAGGGGTTGAATCTTATAGTTTACTTGCCCCACCTGTCGTAATAGGACTTTTAAAACAATTAGTTAAAGCTCTAGAATTATAATAACTATAAAAATCCCCGAAAGGGGATTTTGTGTTATTATAGACATTATGAGTGGAATAAAAGATAAAAAATTGCTTATTATTTTTGGTCCTCCTGCAGTAGGGAAAACAACAGTAGGAAAAATTATAGAATCAAAATTAGATTTTAAACTTTTTCATAATCATATGGTTATGGATAGTATAATGCATTTATTTGGAGTAGGGACTCCCTCTGAAGATAAATTAAGTCGTATTATTCGAGAAAATGTAATAAAAGAAGCTGCTGAAGTTGGTATGAATCTTATATTTACCTATGTGTGGAATTTTGCAAAAGAAAAAGGAAAGACTAATATAGATTTTTATAAAAATATTTATGAATCAACTGGTGGTAAAGTATTTTTTGTGGAATTATTTGCTCCTCTTTCCGTTCGAGCTGAACATGCAAATAGTCCTACTCGCAATGTAGAGAAAAAATATGCACCCAATCGGGAGAGAGTTTTAGCTTTAGAAAACACTCTTAACTTTACAAGCCCAGATCCATTTTTTTATCCTGAATTTTACCTTAAAATAGACACTACAAATATTTCTCCTGAAAAAGTTGCCTTTATTATTCAAAAACACTTTAAGTTATAGTGATTTTTATTTACTGATTATTCAGATACAAAAAATTAGTCTCGTCCAGTTGCTAACTTTTTAAAAAGGCATAAACTTGATTATAGGGTTATTTCCGATTATTACCTAGAACACTATCTTATGGGAGCCTCGATCATGTATGACCTTGGTCACATATGTCTGGAACCCACTTAGCTTTAAGCTATGGTAATACATCGGAAATAACCCTAAGAAAAATTCTCCATTTACTTGGGGATTTTTTCTTAAAAAGTGTATAATTTTAACATGGATTTCAAGAAATTTTTAATACGTTTAGTTTATCTCATTTTTTTTCTTTTTTTGCTAAATTATTTAGCAATGAAATTTTATTGGTATTCTTCGGTGTGGTATCTCGATATGCCTATGCATTTTTTGGGAGGAGTTTGGCTTGGTTTGGCTATTATTTTGTTTTTTAAGATTAATAAAATTTCTCTTATATTAATTTTGAAAATTATTTTAGGCGTTTTGTTTATTGGAATTTTATGGGAATTTTTTGAAGTTATAATTAATGATTATATTACTCAAAATTATTTTAATTTACTAGATACATTGTCCGATTTGTCATTTGATATCTCTGGTGGAATATTTGCAATAGTATATTTTTTAAAAAGGCTTCTTCTAATTGAAGAGAATACAATATTATCTGAGGTAAAAACTTTGTAAAAAGTTTTCTTACAAGGTATAATTAAACTATGTCAGGTATTGCTAAAATAACATTTTGTGGGGGAGCAGGTTCGGTCACAGGAGCGAACTTTCTTTTTGAAATTGATGGTAAAAAAATTTTAGTTGATTGTGGTCTTACTCAAGGATTTGAAATAGCAGATGATGTCAACTGGGTACCATTTCCTTATAATTCAAAAGAAATAGATATTCTTTTTATTACTCATGCTCACATTGATCATATTGGTAGGATACCCAAGTTGATTTATGAAGGTTTCAATGGAAAGATTTATTCTACGAAACCTACTCGCTCTCTTACTCTTCCAATGCTTGAGGATACTGCTGGTATTTTATCTAAAAATAGGGATTTTGACTTAGATAAAATATATAATGAAGAAAATATAAAGAAGGCATTTTTACAATGGCTTTCTTTTGATTATCATGAAACGATAAAGATTACTGACAATCTGGAAGTATCTTTTAAAGATGCTGGACACATTTTGGGTTCAGCCATGATTGAGTTTGTTTATATGGGGAAGAAGATTCTTTTTACTGGTGATTTAGGTAATTCACCTTCACCACTCTTACCTCCCACTGAAAAAATTACTGATGCTGATTATCTAATAATGGAAAGTGTTTATGGTGATAGGAATCATGAATCAAGAAATGATAGAAAAGTTCTTTTAGAAAGAGCGATTGAAGATAATTACAAAAGAAAGGGAACTCTTATAATACCTACTTTTTCCCTTGAACGTTCACAAGAACTTTTATTTGAGCTTAATGATTTAGTTGAAAATAATCGTATACCAATAATGCCTATTTTTTTTGATTCTCCACTTGCTATTCGTTTAACTGAAATTTTTAAACAATTTAATAATTATTTTAACGAAGAAGCTCAGAAAGAATTATCGAAAGATAAATATTTATTTGATTTTCCAGGACTTCATTCTACATTACGCTCTGAAGAATCAAAAATGATTAATAGTGCACCTAATCCAAAGATAATTATTGCTGGTTCAGGAATGTCCTCAGGTGGACGCATTGTACATCATGAAAAACATTATTTACCTGATCCCAAAAATACTATTTTACTTACTGGGTATCAAGCAACTCATACTTTAGGTCGTATGATAGAAGAGGGTGTAAAAAAAGTACGAATTTCTGGAGAAGAAGTAATTGTTAGAGCTCATGTAGAAGTTATTTCAGGATATTCAGGTCATAAAGATAGTGATGGTTTATTTAGTTTTGTAGAAGATATGCAAGATAGAGTTAAAAAAGTTTTTGTAGTTATGGGTGAACCAAAGTCTTCTATGTTTTTAACTCAAAAGATAAGAGATAATTTAGGAATAGATGCATCGGCACCAATACAAGGAGATAGTGTTTTACTTTATTTTTAATAAATATATAATCAAATTATGGAAATTAATTCGTTAAGTCCTTATAATAAGCATGGTCATAATCAAATAAAAATATGTATTTCTGGAGCAGCTGATACTAGTTTTTCTGGTCCAGATACATTGGATATAGCAAAAGAACTTGGACGAGAAGTTGCCCGACAGGGAGCAGTGCTAGTCACAGGAGCAACAACTGGTTTTCCATATTGGGCTGCTATGGGAGCTAAGGAAGAGGGTGGTATATCTATTGGTCTTTCTCCAGCAGCTTCTGAAAAAGAACACGTAGAGGTTTATAAACTTCCATTAGATTATATGGATTTGATAATATATACTGGTTTTGGTTATCCAGGACGTGATATTCTTTTGACTCGTTCTTCGGATGCGGTTGTATTTGGTTGTGGACGTATTGGTACTATTCATGAATTTACTGTTGCTTTTGAAGATAATAAACCAATAGGTATTTTAAGAGGGCCATGGGAAATGAGTACAGAGTTAGAAGAGATAATTGAGAAAGGGCATCGCCCAAATGATAGGATAATTTTTGGTGATAACCCCAAAAAACTTATAGAAGATATTATTTTACTTACTAAAAAATTAAAGATAGATGAGCATAATAAAAAATCCCCTTTATAGGGGATTTTTTATTATGAAAGACTTTTTAAAATTTTAGCAAAAATTAATGGATTATTTTCTGCTAGGTCAGATAAAATTTTTCTATCTAATAACATATTTTTCTTTTTGAGTGCTCCGATAAGTTTAGAATAAGACATACCGAGTTCACGTGCACCAGCATTTATTTTTATATTCCAAAGTTTTCTATTATGTGATTTTTTATCTTTTCTGTGAGCAAAAGAATAATTTCCAGAGTGCAATAATGCTTCTTTGGCTTGACGTTCTTTTGTACTCCTACCGTGTCTAAAACCTTTCGTTTGTTTTAATACACTTCTTCTTCTTTTTAACGCATGTACTCCTTTTTTTACTCTGGTCATTGCTTAGCTTTTAGCTTTTAGTTTTTAGCTTTTAGGAATTTCTAACACCTATCAGCTAACAGCTATAAGCTGTTATGTAAATGGTAATAAATGACTTTTAGGTTTATTTTTAATTAAAAAACTTTGACCCTTTTTTCCAGCTAATTGTTTATTTCGTGATTGTTTAGCATTAAAATGATTAAAACCTGGTTTATTAGAAATGACCTTTCCATTTTTTGTAAGTTTTAATCTTTTTGAATATGATTTATTTGTTTTCATTCCTTTCATAAATTTATGTGGCGTTAAGCTCGTAGTTTTTCTATTGTTATAAATAATCCTTTAGGGTTTCTTTTGTATGAATCAGATACTTTATAATCTTCTGTAATTAAGTGAAGTACTCTATCTAGTCGTTCTCTTAAAAATTTTTCATCCATGTATTTTGTGCGTCCAGCAAGAAAGAGTTCAACTTTAATTCTATGTCCTTCTTTTAGCCATTTTGAAGCAGTTTTTGCTTTAAGTGCTAGGTCATGGTCTCCAGTTCCTATTTTTATTTGAATTGATTTTGTTTCTGTTGGCTTAGAATTTGCTCTAGCTCTTTTTAATTTTTTGCTTAACTCATATTGGTATTTACCAAAATTCATTATCTTACCAATTGGGGGAAGCGTATTTGGAGATACTTCAATTAGATCTAGTCCCTTACTTTGAGCTAGTTCTAGTGCATCTTTTATACTTAAAACACCTAGATTTTTCCCTTCATTGTCTAAAATACGAAGTTCTTTTGCCCGTATTTGGTTGTTTATTCTTTCACGCAATTGGATATATATAATACTTTAAGATAACAAGAGTTTAGCTTATTTATCGTTTAAAGTCAACTTTGTTTCGTTAAATAAGGCCTCTATAGATTCTTTACTTTTTGCTTCACCAAATAGGCGTATTATTGGTTCTGTATTAGAGGGTCTTAGATGAAGCCAAGAACCATCAGGTAAATCAAGACGCAAACCATCTTGTTCATCTAGTTTTGCATTATTAAAGTGAGTTTTTAATTTTTTATATATATCATTTAAATCTTTTCCTATTATTGACCACTTATCTTTTTTCATAAAGTATTTTGGTAATGTTGCGATACATTCGCTTACTGTCTGTTTTCTTTCTGCTAAAAGTTCTAATATTAAAGAAAGGCTAGTGAAGCTATCACGAACTGTATTTATAGTAGGGTATATTACACCTCCATTTCCTTCACCTCCGATTATTGCGTTACAATAAAGCATTTTTTCAACTACATAGCCTTCTCCAATTTTTGAACGAAAACATTCACTATTATATTTTTTGGCTATATCAGCACTCATTTGAGATGTTGATAAATTTATTACTATTGGTTTGCCAGGATTTTTTGATAAAATATTTTCTATCCCTAAAGCTACTGGGTATTCTTCTGAAATTACCTCTCCATTTTCGTTTACGATTACTAATCTGTCAGCATCAGGATCATGGACAAAACCGAGATCAGCTTTTACTTCTTTTACCATTTTTTCAATATCACCTAGATTTTCTTTAAGAGGTTCTGGTTTATGGGTAAATTTACCATTTGGAACATTATTTATTGGTATGAATTCTACTCCTAATTTTTCTAAAAGATAAGGATCCATTACACAAGCAGAAGCATTTATCATATCTACAACTATTTTAAATTTTCTAGCACGAATTGCTTCTACATTAACATTAGCTAAAATTTTATCTGCATGTTCTTTTGTGAAATTAGGAATGGTCATAATATTTATTTATTTTTTCTACTTCTTTTTCGATAGTAAAAAGTGCTTTGTTGTTAACAAATTTTAGACCGTTGTATTCTATTGGATTATGAGAAGCAGTTATTATTATTGCACCATCATATTTGTGCTTGCGAACAGAAAATAAAACTGTTGGTGTCGGCATTATATCTCCATCAATAATATTAACTCCAATATTTGTTAATTCTCTAATAATTATTTTTCTAATTTCGGGGCCACTTTCTCGTCCATCTCTTCCGATTAAAATAGTTGGGTTTTCTTTTTTTGTTTCTTTTTTCGTGAAAAGAGCAAAAGCACGAGTATATTTTGTTATGATCTCATCATTTAAAGTTTCTCTCCATATTCCTCTATATCCAGAAACATTTAATTCAGGTTTTAATGGCATGTTTATATTTTAGCACAAAAATTTTTCTTTTTGAAAAGACTTTTTATTGATTGTTTCAAATGTTAGTATATAAATATGGCTCATTATGCTGAAAACCGAAAAGTTTATTTTAATTATGAAATTTTAGAAAAATATGAAGCAGGTATTGAGCTTTTAGGCGTGGAGGTTAAATCTGTTAGAAATGGGAGAATGTTATTAGAAGGAGCCTTTGTCGTTGTTAGAGGAGGGGAAGTATTTTTAATTAATTCAAATGTTTCTGCCTTTCAAGTAAATAATACAGCAAAAGATTATGACCCACTTCGTAATAAAAAACTTTTACTTACTAAAAAAGAAATAGACAAACTTGCTGATAGTGAGAAAAATAAGAGTTTGACAATAGTGCCAATTTCAGTGTATAATAAAGGTAGAAAAATTAAAGTAGAAATTGCTTTAGTAAAAGGAAAGAAAAAAATAGATAAACGTGAAACTATAAAAAAACGTGAAACTGATCGCGAGATTAGAAGAGAATACAAAGATCATTGACAATAGGAAACAAGATTTGCCCATTCGACTCACTACGTTCACTCAGGGCAATTTTGCTTCGCAAAATTGGGGATGCAAGGCATAGACAGTAAGTTTCTTTGTAAAAATGCATGTCGAGAACGGACGTAATCTCGTTAAAATTCGTTTAAATGTTAATTGCAAAATTGACTTCTAAAGTAAAAGCAGCAGTCTCTCCATACTTCGGTATGAATGACTTTGCTTTTGCTCCAGCTTTCGCGTAAGCGCAGGTTGGTGTCTCTCTTATAGACTTCCGATATATAAGAGTAAGGCATAATATTATCGGGATAGGGGAAAGTGGGTCCTGACTTTCTTAGAAAATTTAAGGGAATCGATTGAAAAATATTTTACTCATTTAAGAATTTTTTAATTTAAAACAAAAAATGAGTTACACATGTAGACTTTTTTGCAAAAACTTTCTGCACCGGGGTTCAATTCCCCGCATCTCCACAAAATTTAGTATTTGTTTTTATTTTTTATTATGGTATTCTTGTATAAATTTGGTTTTTTAAATAAATATAGGAGAAAATCTAATGAAAGAGGTAAGAGTATTATTAGTAGACAAGGATGAGTGTTCTGTTTTTTTTGTAACTCATCTTCTTAAGAAGAATGGTTTTGATGATTTGGTTGTTGTTAACAATGGGTTCGATGCACTTAATCAGATTAAAAATCAACAATTTGATCTGATTTTAACTGAATTGATGGTGCCTGGTATTGGTGGTTTTGAACTAATTAAGCAAGTTCGATTAATACCTGAATATAAAAATACCACTATTATTACAATTACGACCCTTAGTCATCATAGAGAAGAATGTTTTAAGGTTGGTGCAACAGATTTTATTATTAAACCAATTTTTAATTCTCTCGAATTTATTAGAAGAATAAAAACACATATTGGTGTTTTTTAATCCGTACGGCATACTTGTCGTGCGGATTTTTATTTTTGTATTTTTTGTGCTATTATCTAACATATGGATTTTAATTTTTTAAATCAAAAAGAACCAAAAAGTAAAGGTAAAAAGAAAAAAGAGACTCCTAAGTTTTCAGGGAGTATTCTCGGGGCTATTTTGATTTTTATGACTATTACAGCTCTTTATTTAGTAATTTCTGGTACCCCAAAAAATGTAGTGGAAATATCAATTTCTGAATTGGCAAAAAGTGTCACAGCAGGAGAAGTTAAGAATATTTTAGTTGAAGGAGAAAAATTAACTATTACATACAAAGATGATACAATAAAAAGTTCTAAAAAAGAGATAGAGTCTTCTCTTTCGCAAACTCTTTTTAACTATGGTGTAAAACCAGAATCTTTAGCTCTTACAAACATAGAAGTAAAAAATGAGAGTGGTTTTGGATATTGGTTTATGAACTTAGCTCCTATTTTGATACCAATTATTTTTATAATATTTTTCTTTTGGTATATTTCACGTCAAGTGAAAGGAGCAGGTATGCAAGCATTTTCTTTTGGTCAATCTAAAGCTCGTATCACCGATCCTAATGACAAAAATAATAAAGTAACTTTTAAAGATGTTGCTGGATGTAAAGAAGCGAAAGAAGAATTAAAAGAAATTGTTGATTTTTTGAAAAATCCTAAAAAGTTTTTAGATATAGGAGCAAGAATTCCTAAGGGGGTTATTTTAACTGGTGCTCCAGGTACAGGTAAGACATTGTTGGCACGAGCCGTAGCAGGGGAAGCAAGCGTACCATTTTTTCATTTATCAGGATCAGAATTTGTAGAAATGTTCGTTGGTGTAGGCGCATCTCGTGTTCGAGACCTTTTTAAGATGGCTAAAAAAGCAGCACCAGCCATTATATTTATGGATGAGATAGATGCCATAGGACGTACTAGAGGAGGTGGATTTGGAGGAGGTAATGATGAAAGAGAACAAACATTAAACCAAATTTTAGTTGAAATGGATGGTTTTGAGCCTAATGAGAAGGTAATTGTTATGGCAGCTACAAATAGACCAGACGTTCTTGATCCAGCATTAATTCGTCCAGGACGATTTGATAGAAAAGTTATACTTGATTTACCAGATCGTATTGACCGCGAAGAGATTTTAAATATTCATGCATTAATGAAACCATTAGCAGAAGATATTAATTTAAAATTAATTGCGGAAAGAACTCCTGGTTTTTCTGGAGCAGATTTATATTCACTAATGAATGAGGGAGCAATACTTGCAGCACGTGAGAATCGTAAAAAAGTTTTTCAATTTGATTTGATTCGTGCTATTGAAAAAGTGATGCTTGGGCCTGAAAGAAAAAGTCACTTACTTTCTAAAAAAGAAAAAGAAATTACTGCGTATCATGAAGCAGGGCATGCACTTGTAGCATCTGTGCTTCCTTATGCTGATCCAGTTCACAAAGTATCTATAATAGCTCGTGGAAATGCTGGTGGATATACATTAAAACTTCCTCTTGAAGAAAGAAGATTACAATCTAAAAAAGAATTTATAGATGATATTGCTATGTCTTTGGGTGGATATGTTGCTGAGAAAATGATATTTGGAGACATTACTACTGGTCCATCAAGTGATTTACAGGTAGCTACAAATCTTGCTCGTGCTATGGTAACGAGATGGGGAATGTCTGATGTTATTGGTCCTGTCACGTTTGGGAACGATGGTGGTAAATTAAATTGGGGTGAAACGAGAGAGGATGCATATTCTGAAACAATTTCTACAAAAATTGATTCTGAAGTTTCAAGAATTATAAATGATGGAATAAAGTCTGCGGAAAAAGTTTTGACAGAACATAAGAAAGCTCTAGATGCGATAGCAAACAAACTCATAGAAGTTGAAACGTTGGAACAAGAAGAATACAACAAAATAATAATTGCCAATGGAATAATGCCGAAAAAGATAGACGGGGAAGCGAAGTTGGAAATAAAAAGTTAATATATAAGTATATTGTTTTTATTTAAGAAGTAATATAGTGTATTTATATCCGCCCTTAGCTCAGTTGGTAGAGCAGACGACTTATACTCGTCGTGTCCTAGGTTCGAGTCCTAGAGGGCGGACAAGACGAAACTTCAGCGAAAAAATCAATTGCGTTAAAATTAAAATAATTACTGGAATATTTGTCTTAAGAATAGGGTATCTTGCAATGGGTGGCGGGCGAGGGAGACCTTTTTAGCATAACATAGTACTTAACACATGTTAAGTTGTTTTTTTATAAGGAGTATGCTATACTTATAGTATGTCAATAGATAAATCAAAATTTGTAACTCCTACACAACTTGCCAAAATGTTAGGGATTACCCGTGTAGCAATACATCAAAAGATCAAAAAGGGCGAAATTGAGGTTCAAAATATTGGGGATTCTTCAAAACCAACATATTTAATACCTAAAGCTTCTTTATCTCAGGAAATACAGGATCGCATTCAAAATGAGCAGAAAAAGAATACTGAAAAGGTTCTTACAAAGAACAATCATCACGATCTTGGTTTTGAGAAAGAGCTTTGGGCGGCGGCGGATAGACTGCGCGGAAATATAGATGTTTCGGAATATAAAAATATAGTTTTGGGATTACTCTTTTTGAAATACATTTCTGACTCATTTTATAAACGCCGAGAAGTTCTTACAGAAATGACTCGTGACAAAAAGAATGAAGATTTTTATGTTCCGACCGATGAAGCACGAAAAGCAATTCTTGAAACAAAAGATTTTTATACTTCCGAAGGTGTATTCTATGTTCCTGAAAAATCTCGTTGGCAATATTTGCAGACAAAGACAATGAGTTCTGATTTGGGAAAAGTTTTAGATAACGCGATGGAATTGATTGAAAAAGATAATCCGGTGCAACTTGAAAATGTCCTTCCTCGTGTATATACAAAAACAAATCTTGATCACACTGTTCTCGGCGAGTTGGTAAATATATTTTCACAAATTTCTTTTGACCACGATTTTGATCGCGAAAAAGATATTCTTGGTCGTATATATGAATACTTTTTGGGGCAATTTGCCTCAGCAGAAGGAAAACGTGGAGGCGAGTTTTTCACGCCACGCTCTATTGTTAAATTACTGGTAGAAATTCTTGAACCGTACGAAAACGCGCGCATTTTAGATCCTGCGGCAGGCAGTGGAGGAATGTTTGTGTCTATGGGCGAATATTTACGCGACCATAAAATGGATCCGTCTAAACTTTCTATTAACGGGCAAGAAAGTAATCAAACAACCCTTCGCCTTTGTAAAATGAACCTTGCTATTCGAGGGCTTTCTGGAAAAATAGAACTTGGTAATACATATTATCAAGATAAATTTCCAAATCTTCAAGCAGACTTTGTTATTGCAAATCCACCTTTTAATGCAGAATGGGAACCTCAAAAACTTTCTGACAATGACCCACGCATTATTTTAGGTGTTCCGCCTTCCGGAAATGCAAACTTCTTATGGGTGCAACACTTTGTTCATCATCTATCATCAAATGGGCAAGCAGGATTCGTTATGCCAAATGGAGCTCTTGCTGTATCTGGGAAGGAAGGAGAGCTTCGGCAGAAGCTCATCGACGCAGACCTTGTGGATGTGATTATTTCATGTCCGTCAAAACTTTTCTATAATGTTTCACTCCCTGTTTCTCTATGGTTTTTGGCAAAAAATAAAGGTGGAGACCGTTTCCGCAACCGCAAAGGCGAAACTCTTTTTATTGATGCACGAGATACTTTTGAGCAAATATCTCGTAAGCAAGTTGTTTTTAATAAAGAAAATCTTGAAAAAATCGCGGGTGCTGTTCGTTCGTGGCGTGGAGAAAAAGGAGCGCCAAAATATGAAGATGTTTCTGGTTTTTGTAAATCAGCAAATTTAGAAGAAATAAAAAAGAACGGATACACACTTACTCCCGGAAGATATGTCGGGCTTGCCGATGTTGAAGACGATGGAATTTCATTTGAGGACAAAATGCAAAAACTTTCCGGAGAACTCCGCGAAGCATTTACAAAGGGTCGTGAATTAGAAAAAGAGATTGAGAAGAATCTCAAGGAACTGGGGTTTTAATAGATATATGAAAAAAACAACAAAAAAAATTATTAAAAATAACAGCTTTACTGAGTTTTTACTTTACACGACCCCAAATGGAAAAGTTAAAGTGGAGATCTTTTTACACAATGAGACTGTATGGCTTACACAAAAGAAAATGGCCGAACTTTTTGATGTAGAATCCAACACAATCACTTATCACTTAAAAGAGATATATGAATCAAGAGAATTAAATAAAAATTCAACTACTCGAAAAATTAGAGCAGTTCAAAATGAAGGTGGCAGGAGTATAAATAGAGAGCTGGAGTTTTATAACCTTGATGTGATTATTTCTGTTGGGTATAGAATAAATTCAACCAAAGCAACACTTTTTCGTATGTGGGCAACCGAGAGATTGCAGGAATATATCATCAAAGGGTTTACTATGGATGATGAGAGGTTGAAAGACCCAAATGGGTTTTTCGGACATGATTATTTCGAAGAACAGTTAGCGAGAATTAGAAATATTCGGTCAAGTGAAAGACGAATGTATCAAAAAGTGACTGATATTTATGCACAATGTAGCGCTGACTATAATCCGAACGAAGAAATTACTAAATTATTTTTTGCCACCGTGCAGAACAAATTACACTTTACCATTACGGGGCAAACTGCGGCAGAAATAATTTATGATAGGGTAGATAGTAAAAAACAAAATATCGGCTTAACTAGTTGGAAGAATTCACCAAAAGGAGCTATTAGAGAGACTGATGTCGTTATTGCTAAAAATTATCTTGATGAGCAAGAATTGGATTATCTAAATAGAATAGTCACTATGTATCTTGATTATGCTGAAATGCAAGCAAAGAAAGGAATAATTATGTATATGAAAGATTGGGTCGTGAAACTGGATTCGTTTTTAAAATTTAATGAGGAAGAAATATTGCAAGATAATGGAAAAATCAGTCACGAAGTTGCTGAGGCGCTTGCACTTGGTGAATACGAAAAATATCGTGTTGAGCAGGATAAAAAATATATTTCTGATTTTGATGGTTATCTTGAAATCGAACAGAAAACCAAAGATTTTCACCTCGCAATTGACGAGCACAAATCTAAAGAAAAACGCAGGAAACTTTTGAGTAAAAAGAAGTCAGTTGTCCGAAAAAATCGGACAACTGGAACTAACATTGTTAAACGGAAAGAAAAATAAGTTATCCACAACCATTTCGTTGATATCAACGAAATGGTTACACAGAAATATGAGCAAATTACTGGAACAAATTAATAATACAAAAACAACCAAGAGATTGGGCGATTTGGTATTGATTAACCAATCTTCAATAACAAACGGTTTTTCTTATAGAGAAATTGAGTATATTGATACCGCTTCAGTAACGCGAAATCATTTTGATAGGCCTCAAATTTTAAATATCAACGAAGCTCCAAGTAGAGCAAAAAGATTACTCAAGGATGGAGATACAATTCTCTCGACCGTGAGACCTAGTTTATGTCATTATGGGTTTATAAAAAATCCAAAACCTAATACCGTAGCATCTACTGGCTTTGCAGTTTTAACTCCCAAAAATATTGATCCATTTTATCTGTATTCATATCTAACTCAAGATTCGATAACTACTACATTGAGTTCTATTGCAGAAGCAACCACAACAACTTTCCCAGCGTTTAGACCAGAAGTTCTTTCTGAAATGGAAATTGATGTTCCCGACCTCCCAACCCAAAAGAAAATCGCAGATATTTTAAGTGCTTATGATTCAAAAATTGAAAACAATAACAAGATAATCAAAAATCTTGAAGCAACAGCGCAAACTATTTTTAATGAATGGTTTGTAAATTTCCGCTTCCCTGGATATGAAAAAGTAAAAATGGTTGAGAGTGAAATGGGAGAAATTCCGGAAGGGTGGGAGATTTTTAATCTGAAAGATATTTTTACTTTCGTGAAAGGTAAAAAACCCGCAGAAGTTTCAGAAATTCAGAAAGAGGGTTTTCTTCAGCAAATTCTTATAGATAGTTTCGAAAACGGTAAAAAACTTTATGCAGATAAGAAAGGTATGGTAATTGCCAGTGAGCAAGATTTACTTATGGTTATGGACGGAGCAAGTTCTGGACGAATTGAATTTGGCATAACTGGTATTGTTGGTTCTACTATATCGAAACTTGAACTTAAAAAACCAATCAGATCAATATTATATTTTTTTCTAAAGACAAAAGAAAAAGATATCAAAGATAACACGACGGGTTCAGCAATTCCGCATACCGATAAAGAAAAAGTATACTCTTATAAGATAGTTTTACCTAAAAAAACAGATTTTTTTGAAGAAATACTTTTGGGTTTTATTCAAGGCATAGAAAAACTTAATCAAGAAAATATAAAACTTAAAGAGTCGAGAAATCAATTATTAGATAAATTAATATGAACCAGAATACTGAACAAAAATTAAATGAAAAAACACTTTATCTTTTTATAGATGAATCTGGAAATTTCGATTTTTCACCTAAGGGGACAAAAGCTTTTGTTCTTAGTGGTCTTGTGACATTTGATCCTCTGCCGTTTAGAGAGGAGCTCATACGATTACGATACGATATTTTGAGTCAGGGTATTGATCTTGAGTACTTTCATGCTACAGAAGATAGGCAGGTAGACCGCGACATGGTTTTTGCAGTGATTGAAAGACTAAAAGATACTTGTGAAGTTCATAGTGTCGCGGCAAGAAAGAATAGGGTGAATCCTGTTTTATATTGTGATAGTGTTGACCATAATGGAAAAGTGGTACGCGGAATGAAAGGTTTCGGTCTATATGAATTTTTATGTAAGAATCTCCTCACATACGTATTCAATGGAAAAAAAGGAAGAGTAAATAAGATTATAGTCGTACTGAGTGCACTTTATACCGGGGAAAAGAAAAAGATAATTATGCATTCAATCAAAAAACATATTAAAGAGAATTTTCCTGATGTACGCTTCGAAATATTTATGCACGCTTCGGCAGCTGATTTAAATTGTCAGATAGCTGATTATTGCTGTTGGGCGGTATTTGTAAAAATTGAGAGAGATGAAAAGCGTCCTCTTGCGATTATTAGGAATATGGTTAAAAGTTATTTTGATATCTTTAAAAACGGAGATGTTGAATATTACCAATATGGAAAATAGACATATACAAAAACGACCAAACCCCCTATCCTTTCGGAAGAGCCCAGGGGCTCTTGTCGGGGGTCTGGAACCTTTACATAAGTATAACCCAAGCTGTTAGGTAAAAGCAAATAAATGTGGATAAGTCAAAAAATATAGCAAAAACAATATGAACCCCATCAACGAAAACAATTTAACAGAACAATCACTCATCGACTGGCTTAAGGGCGAGGGATATGAGCATATTTATGGACCGGACATAAATCCCGGACAGACTCGCGCAGAGCGCGAGGATTTTCGGGGGGTTGTTTTGAAAGACAGACTTCTTGGAGCTGTTCGAAGAATAAACCCGTCGCTTCCAGCCGAGCAAGCAGAGATTATTGTTAAAGAAATTGCGGATTATTCTCACAATGATCTTATTCTTGGAAACAAAGAAGTGTATTCTTGGGTTACGACTGGCAAAAAGATTTCGTGGAGAGAAAATGGCGATGAAAAAACAGAGCTGGTAAAACTTATAGATTTTACTGAATCACTATTAAATGAATTTCTTGTAGTGAATCAATTTACAGTACAAGGTATTGATGCTGTGTGCCGTCTAGACGCTGTTATTTTTGTGAACGGTTTACCGCTTGGGGTTTTTGAATTAAAGAGTGGCGTTCGCACAGAAGCGACAATCGGTGAAGCATACCGAGATGTTGAGTATTACAAAAAGGAAATTCCGAAGCTATTTTTATACAACCAAGTTGTTGGATTGTCTGATTTGTTTAATGCGCGACACGGCACTATTTCCTCATCGTGGGAACGCTATGGAACATGGAAAGGTATCACAGTCGAAAATGATTTTTCAAAAGAGGCAGAAGAATTGGAAGTATTGGCTAAAGGGCTTTTTAATAAAGAACGCTTCTTGGATGTGCTACAACACTTTACAATTTTTGAAGCCGATAGTGATGGTGAGGCGGTTACCTATACAAAAAAGATGTGTATGTATCATCAGTATTATGGAGTGAATAAAACAATTACCAGCACTATCCGCGCAATTCTAGGAGAGCAAGATAGAAAAATCGGAGTATTTTGGCACACACAAGGTTCGGGTAAATCTCTGTCGATGGTTTTCTATGTGAATAAAACAAAAAATATTCCAGAATTGAAAAGTCCTGCGTATGTATTCCTGACAGACCGTGAAGATTTGGATGACCAGTTATTTAAAACCTTCAGTCGTACCGGATATGGGACGCTTGCCAAAAAAGCATCTAGTATAAAAAATTTGCGCGCTAGATTGTCGCATTTGGGTAGTGAGCTTATTTTCACTACTATTCAGAAATTCCAAGAAGACCCTGACGCTCAAAATGCTTTAACCGAGCGAGATAATATTATTGTTCTTGCGGATGAAGCGCATCGTACGCAATACAGTAATTTAGCTGGTAATGTTCGCCTTGCATTACCTAATGCTAGTTTTTTGGGAGTAACCGGAACACCTATATCAAAAAATGACAAAGATACAGTCAGGGTTTTTGGTAATGTCGTTAGCTCCTACAAAATTAGCCAATCAGTAAAAGATAAATCAACTGTACCAATTTATTACGAAGGACGACTTGTACCACTTCATCTAGCTGATAAGTTCATTGATACTAAATTTGATGCTGTGTTAGGCGAAGTTATTTCTGATGATAACGCTCGAATGCGAAAAGAATGGGCTGTGCTTGAAGAAGTAGTCGGAGCACCGAGTCGTATAGAAAAAATTGCAGAAGATATTGTACACCACTTTAATAATAGACCAATTGAAGGCAAAGCAATGATTGTGACTATGAGTCGTCGGATTGCGGTTTTGATGTATGAAGCAATTCAAAAAATTAATGGCGCGCCAGAATGTGCGGTGGTCATTTCTAATAGTGATGAATACGCATCTCTCATACAGCAAGAGCGAGATGTAAAGAAACTGGAAAAAAGATTTAAAAAAGTAAATGATTCTTTAAAAATCGCCATTGTGTGTGATATGTGGCTGACTGGTTTTGATGTGCCGTGCCTACATACGATGTATCTTGATAAACCACTTAAAAATCACGGGCTCATGCAAGCAATTGCTCGTGTCAACAGAGTATATAAAGATAAACCAGGAGGTTTGATTGTTGATTATATCGGTATTGCTGAAAACTTAAAAAAAGCACTCGCTTGGTATGATTCTGATATTCAGAATGATGCACTTATTCCTATTGATGAAGTTGTTGTACTAATGCACACTATGCACAAACAGGTTGGCGAGTTTTTCGGCAAAGTCGATTATGCTTCTTGGAAACAAAAGAAAGGAGTTGAGTTAGTTAGAATCATGCAGGCAGGAATAAATGAAGTGATAACTAATAACGGATATTTATCTGATGAGCGAAAAATGAAATATATGGGAATGGTTTCAAAACTTTCGAAACTACATGCCCTTGTTATGCCGGGCGAGGAAGCTATGAAAATTGTGAATGATTTACAATTCTTTCAATCAATTCGCGAAGCGATCCGGAAGCAGACAGTATTACCGCATGCGATTTTTCCGGAAGAAACAGAAAGTGCTATTCGCAGTTTAATGCAAGATTCAATTCAAGCTGAAGGAATTGTTGATTTGTTTAATGTTCCCGGTCAAGAAAGGAAAAGTATTTCAATTTTCGATGAAAAGTTCGTAGCTGAAATAAAAAAATCACAGTATCACAATTTTGCTGTTGATTCAGTTCGAAAACTTCTTGATCAAGAAATTCGCGCTCGTATGCGTGTTAATACTGCTCGCTACGAAACAATGCTCACGCTATTGGAAGGACTTATTGAAAAATATGAAAACAACGTAATCAGCTCTACTGAAATTATAAAACAACTTCTTGAAATTGCAGATGAAATTAAAAAACTAGATCAAGAAAGTAAAGACACGGGACTTTCTGAAGAAGAAATTGTATTTTATGATACTCTTGAAAAAAATCCTGATCTAAAAAATGCAGGAATTGATATAAAAGAATTTGTGAAAGAGCTAACGAAGCGTATTAGGCGCGATTTAGCGATTGACTGGACTAATAACGAAACAATAAAAGCGCGTATTCGCCAGAATGTTAGACTTCTTTTGCTTCAGAAAGGAATTGTTGAGGAAATGCAAACCAAAAGATTGATTGAATCTATCTATCTTGAAACTGTGCGAGTTTACAGAGAATATTTGCCAGCATAAATTTATGGACGACGAAAATACAACCAAAAACCAAGATTCTGAGCAAAACTCTATTCCACCAAGCCCCCAAGAGCCCATAGCTGATGCATCTATTCCACCCATGGATTCCGCACCTGCCGAAGTGCCTTCTGAGGCCCCGGAAGCTTCTAGGGAGGGTTTAAGTGATGAAAGTACTAATATACCACCCTCTAATTCTACCCCTATACCAGAAGAAGCAATCCCATTAGAGCCAACGGATATGCAAGCAAATCCTGCCTCTAACGGGACAAGTGAACCCTCAATTGAGCCAGTTTCTGAACCCGTAGAATCTCCTGAACTCGAAACGGCTCAAATACCAGTAAATGAGCCGTTGAAAGAACCGGAAACTTCTCAAAACGAACAGGCGAAGCCTGTGAGTGAACAACCTAAATCTAATCTAGCTCGCGAACTTTTAATCACAGCTCGAAACGCAATACAATTTCGAAAGCGAAAGAAACTAGATAAAGTTATGTCTTTGTTTGATAAAAAGAAAAATGGTTCGACAAGCTCACCACAAGTCACAAACGACGAAGTGGAAAAGTTTCTTCACGTCTCGGATGCAACAGCAACCCGATATCTTTCACAACTAGAGAAAGAAGGAAAAATAAAACAAAGTGGTAAAACTGGGAAAGCGGTTTTCTATTCTAGGATTTAATTTTGCAGGGAGCCGCCGTTTCTTCTTTGAAGAAACCTGACCTCGCCCGCCACCCATACCAAATCAAAAAAAACCCCCGCGAAATAATATATGCATGGAAACGGTGGCGAGGCGAGGGCAGACTCCGACCTTGGTCGGAGTGGCGGAGTTCATTGAGTTACCACATTAATAGAGCGTAGTAATTGCTTTCGAGAAATGATGCACGCGGAGCGTGCGCATTAGTGGTTCTCGAAAAAGGTTCGTGCAAAGGTTAAGATAAGAGGACAAGAAAATTTAAGTAAATCTAAAAATTATATTATAATAACTAAATGACTCAAGATGAAGCGCTTCGGATAATGAAAACCGGGGTGAATGTTTTTTTAACTGGAGAACCAGGAGCTGGAAAAACATACACAATAAATAAATATGTTGATTATTTACGTCTACATGAAATAAATCATGCTATTACTGCGAGCACAGGGATAGCTGCTACGCATATTGGTGGTATGACCATACACTCTTGGAGTGGTATTGGTATTAAAGAAACTCTAAATAAATATGATTTGGATAGAATTGCATCAAGTGAATATATTTGTCGTCGTGTAAATAAAACAAAAGTTTTAATAATTGATGAGATATCTATGTTGCGAGCAGAGACTCTTTCTATGATAGATGCAGTTTGTCGAGAAATAAAACAAAATAGTGAACCTTTTGGTGGAATACAAGTGATATTAGTTGGAGATTTTTTTCAGCTTCCACCAATTGAAAAGAAAAACACTGAACAAAAACAAACAAGTTTTATAGAAGAAAAACAAGCACGTTTTGCTTATGAAGCTAATGTTTGGATGCATTTATCTCTAATGGTGTGTTATATTAGCGAACAACATCGTCAGGATGACAATGATTTTCTTGATTTATTATTGGCTATTCGGCATAACAATTTTAATGAGGAGCATCAAGATAAAATAAAATCACGCTATGTGGAGAAAGGAAATTTTCCAGATAACATTACGAAACTTTTTTCACATAATTTAGATGTAGATAAAGTGAATAGTGAAAAGCTTTCAAGAATAGAGGCAGAAAGTTTAAAATTTGATATGAAATCAACTGGCTCATTGCCACTTGTTATGGCACTTAAAAAAGGATGTCTTTCTCCAGAAATTTTGATTTTAAAAAAAGGAGCAGTAGTGATGTGTACAAAAAATAACCAAAAGGAACATTTTGTAAATGGCACTCTAGGTACAGTGGTGGATTTTGATCCAGTATCTCGTAACCCAATTATTAAAACTAAAAATGGTAGAAATATATTAATTACTCCGATGGATTGGGCAGTTGAAGAGAATGGTAAAATTAAAGCAAAGATTACTCAAATTCCTCTTCGTCTCGCTTGGGCAATGACGGTACATAAAAGTCAGGGAATGAGTATGGATGCTGCAGTAATGGATTTGTCTTCTGTATTTGAATATGGCCAGGGCTATGTGGCGCTTTCGCGCGTAAGGAGACTAGATGGGCTCTATCTTTTAGGTTGTAATGAACATGCCCTTAAAGTTCATCCACAAATTTTAAAACAAGATAGTGTTTTTCAAAAAGAATCAGAAAAAGCACAAGAGACTTTTGAGACGCTTGGTGCAGAGGAGATAAAAAAGATGCACAAAAATTTTGTAATTGCCTTAGGTGGTAAATGGAAAGAAGAAAAAGAAAAGAAAATGCCCCACTTGGAGGCCTTGCCTCCAAGTGGGGCAGCAATAGGTCGTTTAGAACAAATCCGTCTTAAACATCAAAACGCTTATAAAAAATGGAGTAAAGAAGAGGAAGAAGAATTAGTGGCTTATTTTAAAGGAGGAAAATCAATAAGAAATATTTCAGCATTATCTGGTCGCCAAGTTGGTGGTATTCGCTCAAGATTAGTTAAATTAGGATTGATAGAAGAAAAATAATTTACTCAAAATGAAATTCACCAGCTTTTTCGTGAACTTTTTGTTTTAAGAGAGGATATTTTGAAAGTTCCGGGTCTTCGGAAATTAGGCGAATGGCTTCAGTACGAGCGGCTTCCACCATTTTTAGATTTTTTATTGCTTCCATTCCAAGATCAGAGATACCCCATTGTTTTGTGCCACCAAGTTCACCTGAGCCTCGCAATGATAAATCTAATTCAGCTAATTCAAAACCATTTTTTGCAGTTTTGAGTGCTTTTAATCTTTGAATTGTTTTATCAGATTTTGCATCCGCAAAAACATAACAATAAGCTTGATGGTTGCTTCTTATTACTCGTCCACGAAGTTGATGAAGTTGTGCGAGTCCAAATCTTTCTGCGCCTTCGATTATGATAGTGGTTGCATTTTCTACATTTACTCCGACTTCCACTACTGATGTTGCACAAAGAATATTTATTTCTCCATTTACAAATTTTTTCATTACTTCTTCTTTTTTTTGTTTACTCATTTTCGAATGAAGTACACCAATTTCATATTCTCTATATACTTCTTTTTTTAACCGTTTTGCTTCAGCGATAGCTGATTTTGCTTGAACAGCCATTTCTTTAGCAGGATCTGGCTCATCTATTCTTGGACAAATAACATAAACTTGTCTTCCTTTTTTTAATTCTTCTCGTATTTTTTCATAAGTTTCATCGCGTTTATTTGGTGTAATTATTTCTGTAATTATTTCTTTTCTTCCAGCTGGCATTTCATTAAGTAATGATAAATCTAAGTCACCATAAATGGTGAGTGCTAGCGTGCGGGGAATAGGTGTCGCTGTCATAGATAGTAAATGTGGGGCTATATTATCCTTGCGGACTAGTTTTCTTCTTTGATCTGTGCCAAATCTATGTTGTTCGTCTATTACAACTAATGCTAGATTTTTAAATTTAACAGTTTTTTGAATGAGAGCATGTGTACCTATTAAGATAGGTATAATGCCTTCAGCTGTCCATTTTAATAGCTGTGTGCGAGATATGTCGGTCCATCCTTCGGGGTTCACTTTAGAGGGAAATTTACGACAACCAGAGCCTGTAATAAGTCCAATACTGATCGGTAGATGTTTGAAATATTGTATAAAAGACTCAAAGTGTTGAGTCGCTAAGATTTCGGTAGGAGCCATATATGCGACTTGTAAGTTACCAAAATTTTGTCCGTTTGGAGTTTGAATAACAGTGGTATATGCAGCAGTGGCAGCTACAGCCGTCTTTCCACTTCCGACGTCTCCTTCTAAAAGTCTCGACATTGGGAAGTTTTTTCCCATATCTTCTAATATAGTCTCGATTGATTTTTTTTGAGAATTTGTTGGTAAAAATGGAAAACGTTTTAGAAAATTATCTTTTTCTTTTTTATTTGTTTTTATTTGAAAAGATTTATTTTTTTTGTATTCAAATTTATCATGTTGACGTTCTAATTGAATGCAAAAGACTTCTTCGAATGCGAATCTTTTTCTAGCAGATTCTGCATCACGTATGTTTTTTGGTTTATGAATCCATATTAAAGAAGTTTTAAGAGTTGGTAAATTATATTTTTTTAAAATATCTTCTGGAATATAATCTTCTATATTATCTAAAGTTTTTTCTCTGAATATTTTTTCTATTGCATGGTAAAACCATTTGGAGGTTATACCTTTTGTTTCATGATAAATAGGGAAAGATAGACCCTCCCCAAACCCCTCCCTTCGCAAGGCGGGGCTTTTAAATAAGGAGTCATGAGAGTCTGTTGGCATATTGGGAGTCTTTTCAAATTCTGGATTGGCTAGATATGTGCCATATTTGCTTGCTGTTACTTTTCCTGTAAGTTTTACACTATCACCTTCGTGAATCATTTTTGCTAAATATGCTTGATGGAACCAAGTGATTTTTATTTTGCCAGATAAATCCTCTATTTGTGCTTCACCCATGGGTATTTTAGATCTGAATCCTTTTTTTGTTTTTAAATTTGAAATTTTTCCATAAACTGTTGCTGTTTCTCCAGGAATTAATTCTGATATTTTTTTTACTTCACTTGTATCGCTATATCTGACAGGGAAGTGAAAAAGTAAATCGTGAATAGAAAAAAGATTTAGTTTATGTAAAGCCTTTTTTTGATTTTCGTCTAAACGAAATTTTATTTCTAATTTGTCAGATAGCTCCATGCGGACAGAGTGGGATTCGAACCCACGGTCCTTTTAAGGGGACGGCAGTTTAGTAAACTGCTTGTTTAAGCCTCTCACACATCTGTCCTTGATAGATATACTATATATTATTTTTATATTAGTGTATAATAGATACATGGCTGAGCCGTTAATTACTAATAGGATAAAATTTAATAAAAAAGGAGTTCAAGGTAAATTTATATTACATTCTAAGGAGGTTCTAAACTTAACATGGTCTGTATTTGCACAAAAACTAAAGGTAAACCCAAGAACTCTCGCTGAATGGGCGGGAGAAAAATTTACCATGTCTGAAAAAGCGGCTAAAATGATATCAAAACTGAGTAGGTTAAAGATTCCAAAGGATAATATTATTATTAACTGGGATGATCATTTGAAAAAGATAAGTAAGAGTGGAGGACGTGCGGTAATAGCGAAATATGGAAAGGTATCTACAAATGAAGAATATCGTAAAGAAAGATGGGAAAAGTGGTGGAAAAATATAGGGCAATACAAGGAAAACCCTAAAGGATTTCAGTCTCTCATAAAAATAAAAATCCCCCCAAAAGATAATTTACTTGCTGAGTTTGTGGGTATTATGTTAGGAGATGGAGGTGTAAATCAATTTTACACTACTGTTACACTTTCTAGTGTTGAAAAACAATACATAATATTTGTAAGTAAAATCATAAATAAATTATTCAATGTTGTTCCTATGGTATATAAGCACAAAGATGCTAAAGCTGTTCGAATTGTCATTAATAGAAAACAAATGGTTAATTTTTGTCAAGAAATTGGATTAGTAAAAGGTAATAAAATTAAACAGCAAATAGATATACCTAACTGGATTAAAGAAAATCAAGATTTTTCTAAGGCATGTGTTCGAGGGCTTATAGATACTGACGGTTGCTTTTATAATAATTCATATATAGTTAATGGTAAAAAGTATTTTTATTTTAAAGTAGCTTTTATCAGTGCATCTAAACCCCTTATATCATCTGTCGCTGAAATTTTAGGAGATTTGGGAATTAAAGTCGTCATAAATAAGCACTATAGAGATATACGTATAGTGGAGAGTCAATATATTCTTAAATATATACAGGAGGTTGGTTCAAATAATCAAAAACATTTAAAGAAAATTAAAAAATGGAAAAAAGCTAAAAATATGCTAAAGTAAATAAGTATAAAGGAGCTGTGTCGGAGCGGTCTAACGTACGACTTTGCTAAAGTCGCAGGGGCTTTAAAACCCCTCGGGAGTTCGAATCTCCCCGGCTCCGCAAATTCTGGGTTAGAGCATTCCCGCCAAAAAATGCGTCGGCATGTAAGGTACCCCATTCTTAAGACAACTATTCCCGGCAATTATTTAAACTTTAACTTAAACAATTTTTCTTAGCAAATTCTCGTGGCGACATCTTTAATGCAGTGTGA
>Ga0265296_1000494_pt1 | contig 59113 bp, 54 predicted proteins | sample MunlanPumphouse1_FD_189073 | JGI IMG/M metagenome (GOLD analysis project Ga0265296, IMG submission 189073) | Groundwater microbial communities from a municipal landfill in Southern Ontario, Canada - Pumphouse #1 | ecosystem: Environmental > Aquatic > Deep subsurface > Groundwater | place...
GGATTCCGGCAAATGTGAATCCAATAATCCAATAAATATATACGAAAATAGATGTTCCAAATAATGTCGGGCTCTGCATTGTATTAATTGTACTTCCGATAATCGCCCTTCCTTGCGGACCCAAAAACTCCTGTATCCCCGACATCAATGTTGAATAGAATCCACCTGTCGATGCGTTTGCTGATGTAACATTGAATCCTTCAAGACCGGATTCTGGAAAAATAATTATCTGTGAAACGTATCCGATCCAGTTGGGATTTCTCGACCTTATATTTAGATAGTATGTTTTGTAGTCAGTAGAGCTATTTATGCTGAACAAAATGCTGGTTTGCTCGGATATTTGAGGATAATAGCTTGACCCCCATAAGAGCCTTGCAGTCGTATCTTTTTGTGATTTTATTTTTAAGATAATCGTGCTGTATTCGTCGGAATTGATGTTTTGTGACGGTGTTCCTATTAGGTAAGGTGCGTTTGGCGCTTTTGTAAAATTAATCCGAATGTCTTCGGCCGAAAACGCTGTGTTTTGTAATAATATTACCGAGAAAAATATGAATGCTAAGAGTTTTAATTTCATTTGTTTTAATGGTATTGTATAATCAAAACATGAAAATTGCCATAGTGCATGATTACCTGAACCAGAGAGGCGGAGCGGAGCGCGTAGTCGATGCTATTTCCAATATTTTCCCTGACGCGCCGATATATACATCGATATATTTTCCGGACGATACATTCCCGGGCTTTAAGAATAAAGACATCAGGACATCTTTTATGCAAAACTTCCCATTTATAAGGAGGCATTTTAAGAAATATTTTTTTATTTATCCTTTTGCGTTTAAGAGGTTTAACTTTGACGAATATGATGTCGTCATATCCTCATCTTCGGCTTATGCCTCCGGAATAGAAACAGGGCCAAATACGCTTCATATTTGCTATTGTCATACGCCGGCAAGATTCTTATATATGTATGATGAGTATGTTAAACGGGAAAAATATGATTTACTAGTCAAATTCCTGCTCCCGTATTTCATTGCGCGATTAAAAAAATGGGATATTGATAACTCAATAAATGTTAATTATTTTATCGCGAATTCTTCTGCGGTATCCGAAAGAATAAAGAAATATTATGGTCGAAAATCAGATGTTATATATCCCCCGATTGAAACTCAAAAATACAAACAGTCCGATTCGGCCGGGAATTATTTTCTCGTTGTGTCCCGCCTTGCGACTTATAAACGGTTGGACCTTGCGATAAAAGCATTTACCAGGCTTAAATTTCCGTTAAAAGTTGTAGGAACAGGACCTGATCTTGCCGACCTAAAAAAAATGTCGTCATCTAATATTGAATTTTTGAGTGCCGTGTCGGATAATAGCTTATTGGAATTATACAGGGATGCAAAAGCCCTTGTTTTTCCCGGGCTGGAGGATTTTGGGATAACTCCGCTTGAGGCTCAAGCGTCTGGTATCCCTGTAATTGCGTATGGTGAGGGTGGAGCTCTTGAGACAGTCGTAGATGGGAAAACAGGAGTTTTCTTTCATGAACAAACGCCGGAGGCTCTTGTCGAGGCCGTAAATAAATTTAATTCCGTCAGATTTGATAAGAAATTTATCAAATCGCACGCGGATATATTTGACTTTGAAATATTTAAAAATAAGCTGTTAAGATTTATTAATAAAAAATATGAGGAATTTATAAAAAAATGATACGAAAATCGGCATACTTAAGATCAGCGCTTTTTATTTTTGACGTAGTATTAATTAATATTTCTTTTCTATTTGCTTACTTTCTTCGCTTTTCATATGATGTTTTTCCTGTTGCCAGGATAGGTTATGTGCCCGAGGTTCAGCGCCTCTACGGCGTCCTGATATTTGTTACCATCATACTTGTCGCGATTTTTAAACTGATGGGGTTGTATGACACAAAAAAAACCATGGCAATCGAGGATGATTGCGCGATTGTGGTTTTGTCTAATGCAGCCGGATTCGCGATTTTGTTCGGGATGCTGTTTATCTATAGGCAGTACTGGTTTTCAAGGCTGGTTATTTTATACGCCTGGATAATATCTACCGCGTTGATTATTTTTTTAAGATTAATAGTTTATTATGCTCAAAAATGGATTTATTCAAAAGGGTTAAAAACAAGCAGGGTTATTATTGTCGGCAGCGATGACATCGCGAAAACATTATCGGAGAGGATCACAAATCATCCCGAATATGGATACAGGATATTTCAAATTATTTCCGAAGATGATCTTGGCAGTTTAAATGACATTGTTTTCCAAAAAGAAATAGATGAAATATTTTTCGCCTCATCAAAAATATCGTCACAGCAAATTCTTGATATTGTTACTGAATTCGGGCCCGGGGATGTGCAATTTAGGATTGTTCCGGGGATATTGGAAATTATTGCAAGCCGTGTAAATGTGGACGAGATAGGGGAGATCCCGTTAATTTCAGTCTCCGATATTCAGCTTAAAGGGATGAACGCCATGTTAAAACGCGGTTCGGATATTTTTATGGCTTCGTTCTTTTCCGTTGTGCTATTGCCGCTGCTTTTGATTATTTGCGTATTAATTAAACTGGATTCAAAGGGGCCTATCCTTTATAAACAGGAAAGGGTTGGAAAAGACGGCAAATTATTCATGATGTATAAATTCAGGTCAATGGTGATAAACGCTGACGAAATATTTGATAAGCTTAAAACAAATAATGACAACTTGATATTTAAAAGAAAAGATGATCCAAGGATGACGCGAATCGGAAAATTTATCAGGAAGTTCAGCATTGACGAGCTCCCACAACTTATCAATGTATTTCGCGGAGAGATGAGTGTTTTGGGTCCCAGGCCGCCGCTCCCAAGGGAAGTAGTAAATTATAACAGCTGGCATAAAAAACGGCTCAAAATAGCGCCTGGACTAACCGGGCTTTGGCAGGTTTCAGGAAGGTCTGATATTCCTTTCGAAGAAATGATCAGGCTTGATATCTATTACATAGAAAACTGGTCTCTGTGGCTTGATTTTAAGATTTTAGTGAGGACAATTCCTGTTTTGCTTTCAGGCCGCGGAGCTTATTGATTCTCCGCGTAGCCACCCCTCTTAGGGGTGGATCTATGTATGTGCATCGCCTAAGAGGCGATGCTACGCGGTTAGAAACTATCTTAAAACAATAATCTTGCTTTTTGATGTTGATGTCTCGCCTGTATTATCCAGCGCGGAAATATAAGCATAATAAACACCGTTTTCCGCATTTTCGCCGCTTGATAATTGGCCGTTCCAAAAAATATTGTTATTATATCCGACAACTCCTGTTGCTTGGTTTTTCCAAATCAATTTCCCTAAAGAATCAAAAATATAAATTTTTATATCAGAAGCATTCGCGAGAGTGTATGTTAGATTAGTTCTTTCTCCATTGCCCGGATTAAAGGGATTTGGACAAACAAGAAAACCTGAAATGTTTTGAACGCTTTCCGCCATAATAACCGCATTGCTGTCAATCTGGATGTCAAACGCGGTTTTTGGCGAGTAATTTCCAGCTATGTCGGCAGAAGAGACGTAAATATTGTATCTGCCGTCAGAGAGTTCGGTATAAGGCAAAAAAGTAAGAGTCCCTGTATTTTTATTTAAAACTGAATGTCCCTCGACAGTTCGTCCGTTATTATATACTGTTATTGACGTATTGGATTCACATATACCCGAATCCGGATCCGAAATAGGAATTGCAATCTTATCTTTACAATTTGATATATTGTTTATTTTTGTTGTTTTTAACATTGGAGGATATTTGTCGATGTAAACGATGTAATTGCAGCTGCCGGAATTCCCGTCGTTATCGCTCAAAGATACCGTCAGTATGTTTTTTCCGTTTGGCATATCAGTTGATAAGCTTGCGAAACCCGATATTTTATTATGGTCTTTTGAATAAATAAGGCTGCTGTCAATTATTTTGCCGTCAAACGAAACACATGCTTCAATCTGGTCAGAAATGTCATTTTGAAGGTCGTTTGCATTAATATTTAACGCGATAGTTGATCCGCATTTATTCCATTTTATTTCTTTTGTAGTTTCAGAAATTAATATCGGGGGCTTATAGTTGTAATAAATGTTTCTTAAAACTATTGAACTGTTGTTTGCCTCGTCTGTTGAGATCGCTTCAATGGTATTTAGACCCGGTGTCAAGGTGATTAAGGTCTTAAATGAGTTTTCCCGACTGGTTATTTTTTTTTGCCTATTGATCCAGATTATATTTGTTTCGCTGCTGCCAATAATATTTATTGATGAATCATTTACAACAAGATTATTCTCGGGATAAACTATATCCAATATTGGAGGAGTTGTTTTGACATACACTTCGTAGGATATGTCGTTAAATAACAATAAATAGTTGCCGTTTACGGTGTTATCCAATATATCAAACTGTGTTTCAATCTCATTTGTCCTGTTTTGCCTTGAATATACCGCCGTTATTTCATTTGATCCCAAATCGTACGCAAGCTTGATTTTTGTATCGCCAAGAGAAATATTTTTATTAAATCTAATAATTAAGTCGTGATATCCTTTGCCAAGCTGGTTAATATTCTTATTGTTCTCTCTTATGTAAGAAATTTCCGGCGTTGCTGTAGCCGACGTGCGATTAAACAAGAATTTCATTAGGTTAAACTGCGGCTGATTGTTTGATTGTTTTGCTAAAGCAGTTGGGGATATTATCAAAATAAACACAAAAAGCAATATATTGAATTTTATTAATATTTTTACCATTGGATTATAAAATTTTAACATTACTATTTTGGTTTATCAACAAAAGATGCTAAAATAAATCAAAATGAATACGGTTATTATCATATTTATACTTATAGCGCTGATTTTTCTGGTCATCTTTAGGATTCATCAGCTTATTACAGAAGACCTGAGATTAAAGTCTGTTCTTCTTGATATCTCGTCCGATTCGATTTTTTTGCATGATTTAAATGGAAAACTAATCTATGTAAATGAGGCCGCGTACAAATCAAGGGGCTATACTAAAGATGAGTTGTTAAATATTTCTGTTCCGGCCCTTGATGTAAGCAATCCCGAAAAACTTGTGGGTAATCTGCGCAAAGAAGGAATAGGGTTCTATGCGTCGGTGCATTACAGGAAAGACGGATCAAAAATTCCGATTGAGGTTTATTCTAAGCTCATCCAATTGAACGGACGGAAATATATCTTAAGCTCCGTCCGGGATGTGTCAGAACGTAAAAAGCTTGATTTCGCGAAAGAAGAGTTCATAGGCAGTGTATCTCATGAGATCAGGACCCCTTTGTCAATTATCAAGGAAGGCGTCTCCCAGATACTTGATGGACTGCAAGGAGATTTAGACGAGGGCAATAAGCATGTTTTAAACATTGTTTACAAAAGCGTCCAAAGAATTGCGGACGTAATAAATAATATCGTATCTATTGCCGCGATCGAGTCCGGGCAGACAAAGCTTGATCTTGATTTTTTTGATATAGTTTCTTTGCTTAATGAAGTAGAAAAGCATTTTGTCGCTAAAATATATAATAAAGGAATTGAGCTCAAGAATAATATCGCGGACGGGCCTATAAAAATCAGGGCTGACAGGGAAAAAATCGCGGTCGTTATTTCGAATTTTATTGATAACGCCATCAAATTCACCGAGCTGGGTTTTATCGGTGTTGTTTTGACTGACAAGACAGATGCAATCGAAATTAGTATTTCCGATTCCGGCAGGGGGATGGAGAATGAAGACATGGATAATCTTTTTAATAAGTTTGTGCAATTTAAACGCTTGATCGGTCCGGGAGGAAAAGGAACCGGTCTTGGGCTGGTAATTTCAAAAGCTCTGATTGAGCTTCACGGCGGAAAAATAAAAGTTGATTCACAGGCGAACAAAGGATCGACCTTTACATTTTCGATTCCGAAATAAATTATATGAGGTGGATATTTTATGGCAAAAATATTAATAATTGATGATGAACCTGATTTTTCGGAGATGCTTGCATTTAGAATCGAAAAAAGCACAAGCAATCAGGTATTTAGATCGATTGACGGCGAAGACGGGCTTAAACAAGTAAAAGAAATTCATCCTGATTTGATTATTCTTGATGTTATGATGCCAAAGATGGACGGCCTCGAAGTAATAAAGGTATTAAAAGAAGATGCTTCAACAAGAACGATCCCTGTCATAATACTTACGGCAAGCGTATCTCCGAGCACAATAAATACGTTTTTTAAAGAAGGCGTTTTTGATTTTGTTATAAAGCCTTTTGAACCTGCTGATCTTTTGACTAAAATTGACCAAGCTCTCAAAAAGGCGGCCGATGATATCAAGCAGTGAAAACCCCGCGTTAAAAAAAATTAGATTTCTGCTGACAAAAAAAGGCCGAGTCCGGGAAAATATGTTTGTTATTGAAGGTCCCCATATCGTTTTGGCCGCGCTTGAATCTGATTTTAAGATTGAATATTCAGTTTTATCTTCAAAATTTACGGGTAATCGACATTTCAATGATATAACAGCATGTTTTAAATCAAAGAATATAAAATATTATGAGGCTGACGAAAAAATATTATCAAAAATTTCAGAGACGGAGAATTCACAGGGGATATTTGCCGTCGTAAAACCTAAGGAATACGATTTCTTAAAATCGATATCATCGGTCAATGGGCTGATCTTGATATGTGATAATATCAAAGACCCCGGCAACCTGGGCACGATATTAAGAATATGCGATGCCGCAAAGGTAAATGCCGTGATTCTTTCAAAAGGAACGGTTGATATCTATAACCAAAAGGTAGTAAGATCATCCATGGGATCCATTTTTAATACAGCGTTTTTTTATGCTGATGATTTGATTGAACTGATTAATAATATAAAAAAGTCAGGTTTTCAGATCATTTCGACCGCGTCTTTAGCAAAAACAAACATTTATCAGCTTGATCTGAAAAAGAAAACTGCTGTTATAATAGGATCAGAGGAGTCCGGAATCCAGGATGAAATTATTGGCTTGTCGGATGTTGTCGCAAGCATACCTATTATTGGTAAAGCTGAATCTTTAAATGCTGCCGTATCTTCGGCAGTAATATTATATGAAGCCGTAAGGCAGAGGAATTTTTGTAATGCTTGAAAATATTTCAAATATTGAAAAAGAATCAGCGGAGTTGATTGCTCAAGCAACCGACTTAAAGAACATTGATGCTTTAAAAATAAAATATCTTGGCAAAAACGGAGAGATTACCGCTTTGCTTAGAACTCTAAGGGATATCCCTGCCGATGATCGGCCAAATGCCGGAAGCCGGATAAACCAGCTAAAAAATAAGATTGAAAATCTAATAAAGAAAAAACAAGCAGAATTGTTAAGTATTATAACGGACAACAAAATCAGATCCGAAAGCCTTGATGTAACGCTCCCCGGATGGGGACCTAAAAAAGGATCTCTTCATCCTCTTACAATTGTAATGGATGACGCGATAAAAATATTTGCCTCCCTCGGTTATACGATTGCTCAGGGACCTGAGATCGAAACTGAATACAATAATTTTGACGCCCTTAATATTCCTCAGAACCATCCGAGCAGAGATATGTGGAGCACGTTTTATGTCTGCCCCGGGTATGTCCTGCGGACGCATACGTCTCCGGTGCAGATTAGGGTTATGAAAAAACAAAAACCGCCGATAAGAGTTATAATGCCTGGCCGCGTTTACAGGTCTGATGCGATGGATCTCGCTCATTCGCCGATATTTCATCAGATCGAAGGTCTTGCTGTTGATACCGGCATTACATTCGGTGATCTTAAAGGGACTCTTTCGTCTTTTGTAAAGCAAATATTCGGTGAAAAAATAAAAGTCAGATTTCGCCCAAGCTTTTTCCCTTTTACCGAACCCAGTACGGAAATTGATGTCCAGTGTTTTGTCTGTGAAGGGCGGGGTTGCAGATTATGCAAGAATACAGGCTGGCTTGAGATACTTGGAGCAGGTTTGGTTGATCCAGCTGTTTTTAAATCCGTTAATGTTGACCCTGATAAATACAGCGGATTTGCGTTTGGTATGGGTATTGAGCGTATTGCGATGCTTAAGTACGGCATAGATGATATACGAATTTTTTATGAAAACGATAAAAGATTTTTGGAGCAGTTTTAAAGATGAAAATACCTTTTGAATGGCTAAAAGAATTTGTAAATATTAATATTTCCGCAAATGAACTTGCCGATAGACTTACTCTGGCAGGTTTGGAGGTTTCAAACATTGAAGGATCCGGTTCTAGTGTTGTTTTTGATATTGATATCCTTCCAAACAGGAAAGACTGTTTATCTGTTATTGGAGTCGCGAGAGAGGTCGCGGCTATAACAAGCGCAAAGTTAAAAGTACAAAACCTAAAAGCATTACACATAAAAAAACAAAAAAATAACAGTCTGGTTAAGGTTGATGTAAATGACAAAAAACTCTGCACAAGATATATTGCGGCAGTCATTGATAATATAAGAATTGGACCGTCCCCCGAATGGATGCAAAAGAGATTATTATCTGTCGGCATGAGGCCGATAAATAATATCGTAGATATAACAAATTATTTGCTTGTGGAGACCGGCCAGCCGATGCATGCGTTTGATCTGGGCAAGATTTCCGGTAATAAAATTATAATAAGAAAAGCGCGCGAAGGTGAAAAAATAAAAACTCTAGACGGATCGGATCTTGTTTTGGATAAAAACATTTTGTGCGTCGCTGATGATGAAAAGCCTGTCGCGCTCGCGGGAGTTATGGGCGGAGCAAATTCCGAGGTTGACGAAAAAACTAAGTCGATCATATTTGAATCTGCTTATTTCGATCCTGAAAATATCAACAAAACCTCAAAAAAATTAAAATTGAGAAGCGAATCATCCATCCGTTTTGAAAGAGGAGTCGATTGGGTGTCTGTTGGCGACACTCTGCAGAGAGCCCTCAATCTTGTGAAACAATATGCCGGCGGAAACGTACGCGGAGTCATCGACTTAAAATCCAGGGAGAAGAAACCCAAAAAAATATCTTTAAGATTAGATAGTGTTTATGGTCTGCTTGGAATAACAATTTCATCGAGCTCTATAATTAGAATCTTGTCGGGATTAGGGTTTAAGATGGTTGGTAAAAAATCAGGATCTTTTGTTTTTGAGATCCCACTTTACCGTGAAGGCGATATTGAAAGGGAAATAGACATAATCGAGGAAATTGCCAGAATTTATGGCTATGACAATATACCTGTTACTTTGCCCAAAACAGAGGTTTGGCAAAAGGTAAGCCGTCCGCAGGATGATCTTATTGGCAAAATAAAAAATATCATGGTAGGCTTTGGCTTTTTTGAAACAAAAAATTTCAGCCTGATTGATCCGAACTCATTTGAAAATATTAACATGCCGGTTAAACCGCTTAAAATCACGAATCCTTTGACTAAGGACAATTCAGCGTTAGCCACGTCTTTGATACCATCACTTTTGGATGTTCTCAAATATAATAAAAACAGGCAAATCAATGACATGGCAATTTTTGAAATAAATAATGTTTTTTTCCCGGAAAATAATAATATCGCTGAAAAATTATGTTTTTCCGGTGCCGCCGCCGGCAATGTGATAAATGGAACGGCAGATCAGACAAAACAATTTGATTTTTATTATATAAAAAATATTCTTGAGTCTGTTTTTATGGAGTTCCCCCATGTTTTTAGGATAATACCGGTTAAAAATATCCTTTTGCAGCCGGGTAAATCAGCCCAAATCAGCGTAGATGATATTCCTATCGGATTTATTGGGACTCTTCATCCTGATGTTGCCGCAAAATACGGGTTTATAAAGGACGTTTTTATTTTCGAGATTTATTTTGATAGTCTGTTAAATGCAGTGCAAAAGCATCATAAATTTGTTCAAATACCAAAGTATCCGTCTGTTACGAGGGATGTCTCTTTGCTTGTTCCGCGTGAAATCACGAACGAAATGATAATGTGCAAAATCAAATCTGCCGGCAAGGACTTGGTGGAAAAAATATTACTTTTTGATAAATATAAAGGGTCCCAGCTTCAGGAAGGATATGATATCAGCCTTGCTTATTCTGTTGTCTACAGGGATAAGGCAAGGACTCTCACCGATAATGAGGTAAATGACCTTCACGGACAAGTATTAGCCGCATTAACAGCTGATCTTGGCGTCAAACTAAGATAGTTATGTCAGAACTTACTCCAATGATGCAGCAGTATCAAGAGATAAAAAAATCTCATTCTGATGCTCTTCTTTTTTTCAGGTTAGGTGATTTTTACGAGATGTTTGGGTCTGACGCCGAAATCGCGTCAAAAGAGCTGGAAATAACTCTGACCGGCAGGGGATATGAGGAAAAACGGATCCCAATGTGCGGCGTTCCATACCATGCTGTTGATTCATATATCGGAAGGCTAATTTCAAAAGGATACAGGGTTGTAATATGTGAACAGACCGAAGATCCTGCGCTTGCGAAAGGGCTTGTAAAAAGAGAAGTAATCAGGGTGATTACTCCCGGAACGGTGATTGATAACGGATGTTTGGAAGCAGGTAAAAATAATTATCTTCTTGCGCTTTCTTTTGACGAATTAAGCTATGGTCTCGCTTACGTTGATCTGTCAACCGGAGAGTTTAAATCTACGGATATTCTCAGCAAAGATAAAAATAATTATTTATATTCGGAAATCGCGCGTATCTCCCCGTCAGAATGTCTTATTTTTATTGATGACATGGATAAAGACAATGACCTGATGGATTTTTTAAAAAGCCGCAATATTCTTATAACAAAGTATAAATACAGAGATGCCGTCGATTTGGATACAGCCCAAGAAAAAATAAAGAAATTTTTTTCAATAAATTCAATTGAGTCTTTTGGCTTGAATGATAAGTCTCTGTCATGCTGCGCGGCGTCCGCCTTGATCGAATATATAAAAGAAACGCAGAAATGCACTGCCAGCCATATTGTTTCCATAAAGCCTTATTTGATTTCTGATTTTATGTTTATTGACATGATCACAAGAAGAAATCTCGAACTCGTCAGCAATGTAAGATCAAATTTGACAGATGGAAGTCTCTTATCTATCCTTGATAAAACAAAAACCGGAATGGGCTCCCGCCTTTTGCGATCATGGATTCTTCAGCCGCTTTTAGACGTAAAACAAATAGAAAAAAGGCTTGATGCGGTTGAGGAATTAACCGGTTCGCTTCTTTTAAGAGAAAATCTAGGCGCATCCGTGTCTCAAATTTATGACATTGAGAGGCTTACATCAAGGATTGCCTCAGGTAGGGCTAACGCAAAAGATCTGATTGCGTTAAAAGCATCTTTAAAATCAATTCCGGAAGTCAAGAAAATCCTAAAAAACTCGAACAGCGGTCTTTTGCGCGAGATATTATCCATCCCGGATTTTTCAGATATTATCGGATTGATAGAGTCAGGAATCTGCGATGATCCGCCGCATACAATTAAGGACGGAGGGTTGATCAAGTCAGGGTTCGATCCAGATCTGGATGATATAACTAATTCCGCCAAAGATGCGAAAAAATGGATTTTGGAATTTGAGAGCAATGAAAAATTGCGAACAGGAATAAAATCTTTAAAAGTCGGATTTACAAAAGTATTCGGGTATTACATCGATATTACTTCATCAAACTTAAAATATGTGCCGGATAATTATATAAGGAAACAGACTCTAGTTAACTGTGAGCGATTTATAACTCCAGAGCTCAAAGAAAAAGAGTCTCATGTAATTAATTCCGACGAAAAAGCAAAAGAACTGGAATATCAGATATTTTGTAGTATTAGGGAGCAAATATCAAAGACTGCAGAAAATCTTCAGAAGGCCGCATTTGTTGTTTCACGGATAGACGCGCTAATATCTCTCGCGGAGGCCGCCGTAAAAAACAATTATTGCCGGCCGCAAATAAACGATATTGATATTTTAGAAATTACTGACGGAAGACATCCTGTCGTTGAACAAATGAATGCGGGATACCGATTTGTCCCTAACAGCGCTATGTTAAACAACAAAAATAGTTTTGTGATCATTACCGGGCCAAATATGGGCGGTAAGTCTACTTACATGCGCCAGGTTGCCCTGACAACACTTATGGCGCAGATTGGAAGCTTTGTCCCGGCCCGATCAGCGTCAGTTTGTATTTTTGACAGGATATTTACGAGAATTGGCGCAATGGATGACTTATCATCGGGACAATCAACTTTTATGGTTGAGATGACGGAGGTATCAAATATATTAAACAACGCGACATCAAAAAGTTTGATTATTCTTGATGAAATCGGCCGCGGGACATCAACCTTTGACGGAATGAGCATCGCCTGCGCTGTAGCAGAATACATATTTGATAAAATAAAAGCTAAAACTTTTTTTGCTACGCATTATCATGAACTTACCCGACTTTCCGATACACATGACGGCATATTTAATTTTAATGCCGGCGTAAAAGAAGAAGGCGAACATGTTACATTCCTTTATAGGATGTTAGAAGGCGCAGCCGATAAAAGCTACGGGATCCATGTCGCAAAATATGCCGGACTGCCAAATGATGTTATAAATCGAGCTTATGAAGTCTATTCCTCACTTTCGCGGGAAAATGTGATATAATTTTTTGAACCATGAGCAAACCTTTATATGTCGCATTTGTTTGGCACATGCACCAGCCTTTTTATAAAGATTTGATCTCGGGAGAGGCAATTCTCCCTTGGGTCAGGCTTCACGCGATTAAAGATTATTACGATATGCTCGTGATTCTTGAGAAGTTCCCAAACGTCCATATGACATTTAATTATGTCCCGTCGCTTCTTCTCCAACTTGAAAATTATATTACCGGTAATATCACGGACAAGATGCTCGAACTTACCAAAAAAGACGTCAACGACTTGGAGGAAAGCGAGCGCATATTAATCCTTAGAAATTTTTTCATGTGTAACTGGGATACGATGGCAAAACCGTATCCAAGATATTATGAGCTTCTTTTAAAAAGAGGGCGGTATGTAACGACTGATGATCTGTTAAAGTCCCACAAAAGGATGTCAAAACACGATATTACTGACCTTCAGGTATGGTTTAACCTTGCGTGGTTCGGTAATATTTACAAAAAAAACGATCCTGTGATTTCTTCATTAATCGAAAAAGGCAGGAATTTTACGCAGGAGGATAAAACAGCCCTGATAGATAAGCAATACGAAATCATGAAAATGATTCTCCCGAAACTCATACAAATGCAGAATAGCGGACAGATCGAGGTAAGCATAACGCCGTTTTATCATCCGATATTGCCGCTTTTAGCCGATACAAATATAGCGTCGATGGCGATCCCCGACATAAAACTTCCGAAACACAGATTTACTTATCCCCAAGACGCGTCATACCAGATAATCCGCGCGGTTGAGTTTTACAGGGAAAGATTTGGCAAAGATCCAGCGGGCATGTGGCCGTCCGAAGGTTCTGTCAGCCATGACATCATTCCCCTTATTGCTGATGCCGGGATAAAATGGATCGCGACCGACGAAGACATATTGTCAAGATCGATACATGTTGATTCGCTAAAAAACCGCATAAAAGATCTTTATAAACCTTACCGAATAGAAAACAGCGGCAAATCCCTTAATATAATTTTTAGGGATCATTATCTGTCCGATCTTGTCGGTTTTGTTTATCAAAAATGGGGAAGCCATGATGCCGCACTGGATCTTATAAAAAAGCTTGAGCAGATTAAGGCCGGCGCCCATGGGAATCCCGCTCTTGTAAGTATAATACTTGACGGTGAAAATGCGTGGGAATTCTACAATAATAACGGCGAAGATTTTTTAAATGACGTTTATCAGAGGATAAGCAATATTTCGGATATAAAAGCCGTAACCGTCAGTGAATATCTCAATATGTATCCGCCGACTGATAACATTCCAAGATTATTCGCGGGATCCTGGATAAACAATAACTTTAGGATATGGATAGGTCATGACGAAGACAATATCGCGTGGGATTATCTATGGGAAGCAAGGCAACAAATAGAAAAAATGCCTCCGCCCGATAATGAGGAAACAAGAAAAAAAAGAGAACTTGCCTGGCAGGAGATTTATATCGCGGAAGGATCCGACTGGTGCTGGTGGTTCGGAGATGACCATTCTTCAGAAAATGACGAAGAATTTGATCTTCTTTTCAGAAAACATCTTACGAATGTATATATCTTTCTTGGCATGGATCCTCCAAAGTACCTTGAAAATCCTATCAAACATCAAAAAATAATAAAATCTACGCGCGACCCGATTTATCTTATTTCGCCAAAAATTGACGGAGAAACTACGGATTATTATGAATGGATTTCAGCGGGAGCATATGATGTTGATATGGATAAAGGGGCAATGCATCAGATAAACTCAATATTACAGACAATATATTATGGCTTTGATTTTGAAAATCTTTATTTTAGGCTTGATACAAATATTTCGATGCTAAATCCCGAAAACCGTGAATTTGTTTATAATTTTTATATCGTAAAACCGCATCCTTATAGAGCCCAAATCAGTTATAATCAGGAAAAACAATGTTATGAATCCTCGTTATTCAGGTTTAGTGATTCAAAACATTGGGAAAAGGTTAAGGATATCGAATCTTTTTGCGTTGGGAGAATAATTGAGATAGGTCTTTCATTTTCTGATATCGCGATAAATCTTGGTGATGACGCCTGTGTCTCGGTTATAATCGGGAAAGACGGCGGAGAGTTAGAGCGATGGCCCCGCGGCGGGCTTATATGTTTTTCCGCTCCGACAGAGGATTATGAGGCGAGGTTCTGGAAAGTATGAAAAAAATAAACTTTTTATTCGGGATACATTGCCATCAGCCCGTCGGAAACTTTGAACACGTCTTGGAAGATTGCTATCAGAAATGTTATTTGCCGTTTATTCAGACATTATCCGACTACCCGACAATAAAAATCACTTTGCATTATACTGGGGTTCTTCTGGATTGGTTTACGAAAAAACATCCCGAATATATTGAGATATTAAAGAAATTAGTCGTAAGGAGTCAGGTTGAGATGATGACAGGCGGCTTTTATGAACCAATTCTTGCGATTATACCGGATGCTGATAAAATCGGGCAGATAAAAAAACAGACAAATTTTATCAAGCAAGTTTTTTCTTGCGACCCGAAAGGGATGTGGCTGGCCGAGCGTATTTGGGAGCCTCATCTCGCGAAAACAATTGCGGAATCAGGAGTTGAGTACATTGCGGTGGATGATTATCATTTTTTTAATACAGGACTTGAAGAAAAAGATTTAAACGGCTATTACGTGACGGAGGAACAGGGCAGGATCCTGTCGGTTTTTCCAATCAGCAAAAAACTGAGATATCTGATTCCATTTAAAATGCCTCATGAGACAATAGATTTTTTAAGGCAAATAGCAACTGATGACGGGAATGCCGCGGCGATTATAGCAGATGACGGCGAAAAATTCGGTGTTTGGCCCGGGACAAATAAATGGGTCTATGATGAAAGATGGCTTCGAAACTTTTTTGATCTGCTGCAAAAAAATCAGGATTGGATCAATATCGTGACGTTTTCAGAATATTACAAAAAAAACAAATCTATCGGCAGGGTTTATCTGCCGACCGCTTCTTATTTTGAAATGAGCCAGTGGTCATTGCCGTCAAAGGCAGCGATAAGCCTTGAAAATTTTTATGAAACAATCAAATCCTCCGGTAAATACGATGACTGGCACGGATTTGTAAAGGGAGGATTCTGGAGAAGTTTTTTGACAAAATATCCCGAGAGCAATAATATGCAAAAGAAAATGCAATATTTGAGTTCGAAATTGTATTCTGTGATTGATGCGACAAAAAATGACATAAAAATCTCAAAGTTACTGGAAGCTCAAAATTATCTTTGGATGGGGCAGTGCAACTGTGCTTATTGGCATGGTGTTTTTGGCGGCCTTTATCTTAATTACCTAAGGAACGGAGTATACGAAAACTTGATAAAATGTGAATCAATTATTGACGATGTTTTGCATGGGGAAAGAGATTTTGTGGATGTTGATGTAACGGATATAAATAAAGATGCTTTTGACGAGATACTTTTAAGCAATAAATATCTGAATATTTATATCAGCCCAAATTGCGGCGGTTCGATTTTTGAACTCGATTATAAGCCAAAAGAATACAATCTTGGTAACAATTTGGCCAGAAGATTTGAGCCATACCACCAAAAACTGTTAAATATGAGATCAGGCCATGTTAGTTCAAATCAAACATCCAGTATTCATGATTCAATCAAAATAAAAGAAGCCGGCCTCGAAAATGATCTGCGTTATGATAGATTTAACCGATATTCTTTGCTTGACCATATTCTCCCGATTGGAACAAAGATGGAAGAGTTTATGAATGCGAGTCATCACGAAATAACTTCTTTCGCGGGGTCAGGTTATACTTACACGCTGGAAAAAAAAGAAAAAAATATTGTCGAGGTAATCATGACGAGAACATCTTCAGACATTACAATAACAAAAAAGGTTGTTTTTGGGAGTTCACCCGCATTTAACATTTATTATGAGATAAAAAATATGTCCGATTTGACGCTAAACGCCAGGTTTGCCGCCGAATTTAATCTTGGGTTTTTATGCGGCGACAACCCCGATAATTTTTATGAGATTCCGGGGGTAGAATTAAATAACAACCGGCTGATAAGTATCGGGGAAAATAAAAAAATAAAAAATTTAAATATTGTTGACAACTGGAAGATGTTCAGTATATTATTTACTCTAAATAAGTCAGCGGATCTATGGCGATTCCCTGTTCAAACCGTTTCGCTTTCAGAATCCGGGCTGGAAAAGACTTATCAGAATTGTGTTGTTGTTCCCAACTGGGAAATCAACTTAAAAACAGGAGATGTCTGGACTTCTGAAATCAATGTTTCTTTTATAGATAAGGAGAAAATAAATGCCTGAACTTAGAAAATGCCCGATATCCGACAGGTGGATTATTATTTCGACCGAACGCCGCAGAAGACCGACCGATTTTAAATCTGACAGCGGGATGGGACCGGAACCAAAAAGATGCCCTTTCTGTGAAGGCAACGAAGAAATAACGCCGCCGGAAATATCCTCATTCAGAAAACCAGGTACCCAGAAAGATAAACCTGGTTGGCTTGTCCGCGTTATGCCCAACAAATTTCCGGCGCTTATTATTGAGGGCGAAGTAAACAGGTCCGGGTCCGGAATTTTTGATATGATGAGCGGAATAGGCGCTCATGAGGTTATTGTCGAAACTCCAAGTCATGGTCAACACATGACCGACATGGATGAGTCTCAGATTGAAAAAATTTTATGGGCTTATAGAGAAAGATTAATTGATCTTTCCAAAGACAAAAGGTTTAGATATATTCTGATATTCAAAAACTATGGTGACGCAGCTGGCGCGTCACTTTCACATTCTCATTCACAGCTTATCGCGACTCCCGTCACACCCCGGTACGTAAAACTAGAGCTGACCAACTCCAGGGATTATTTTCTTGATAAGGAAAGGTGCATTTTTTGCGATTTGATAAGGCAGGAATTATCATTTGGAGAACGAATCGTTAACGAAAACGAAGACTTTGTAACAATTGCCCCTTTCGCGTCCAGATTTCCATTTGAGGTTTGGCTGCTGCCGCGAAAACATCACAGCAGATTTGAGGAAATGTCTGATGAAGAGTCGCTCCAGTTGGCAAAAATGTTAAAAGATACACTTATGAGAATCAAGAAAACCTTAAATGATCCTCCGTATAATTACGTTCTTCATACCTCTCCAAATCCAATCCCAAGAGCCGGTAAACCTGATTATTGGGGTACCGTTTCTTATGATTACCACTGGCATATAGAAATTATTCCCAGACTTACAAAAGTAGCGGGTTTTGAATGGGGATCCGGACTTTATATTAATCCAACACCGCCGGAAGAAGCAGCTAAATATTTGAGAGAAATCTTGTTATAAATGAAAAACAGGAGGTGTTCTGCCATGACTCCGATGGCAAAAAAGGACACTAGAAGAAAAAAAACAGCCGTAACGGTTAAAAAGGTTTCTTCAAAAAAGAAAGTTACGCCCCTTAAAAAAACTGTACTTAGAAAAACCAGAAAAAAAACAGGAGTGCTTTACCATGTTGAACAGATTGCAACCAAAAAAACATTCAGTCCTTCGGTTCAAAAATTGATAAATGAACCTTCTTTTGAATTTCCATTAAAGTATGGGGACAACAGGATAACGCTTCTTGTCAGAGATCCGTTCTGGATTTACTCTTATTGGGAAATATCTGATTCAAGATTAAATGAAATAATAAATATCATCACGACATCGGAATTTAACAGATCGAAGAAAATATTAAGAGTTTATGACGTTTCCGATATAAATTTTGACGGAACAAACGCATGGAGTTACTTTGATTTGGGCGTAAATTATGAATCCCAAAATTGGTATGTAAATGTTCCCGCTTGCGCGCGAAGCTATTGCGTCGAAATTGGTTTTTTGACTCCGTCAGGCAGGTTTATTGCTGCTGCAAGATCAAATATAGTTACAACTCCGTCTGACCGGATGTCGGATGTGATTGATGAACAATGGATGAGTATTGATTATGACAGGATTTATGCCCTGTCAGGCGGTTTTTCAATCGGTAAAAGTTCGGGAGAAATAAGAGAATTAATCTACAAACGTTTAAACGAGGAATTGTCTTCCGGCTGGGGATCGAGTTATAAAGCAGAGAATATCTAAATGGAAAAAGGTTATCTTGCCATCGTTTTACACGCGCATCTTCCTTATGTCAGGCATCCTGAATACAGCGATTTCTTAGAAGAAGACTGGCTGTACGAAGCTATAACAGAAACATATATCCCGTTGATAGAAGCATTCGAAAATCTGATTAATGACAATGTAGACTTTAGAATTACCATGTCTTTTTCATCGACTCTTGCTTCTATGCTTGCCGATAATCTTTTGCAAAACAGATATATCGATCATTTGGATAAGCTTATTGAGCTTACAGATAAAGAAATTAACAGGACAAAATGGGAGAATGATTTTAACCGGCTTGCGCATATGTATCACGAAAAATTCCTGAAGTGCAGATATTTTTTTGTCGATAAATATAAAAAAAATATTCTTAACGCTTTTAAAGCTTTTGCGGACGCGGGTAAGATTGAATTAATATGTTGCGCGGGGACGCATGGGTTTTTGCCTCTTATGGATAATATTCCGGAAGCGGTAAATGCGCAGGTCAGCATTGCCGTTTCAACATTTGAGAAATTATTTGGCAGAAAGCCTCTGGGAATGTGGCTGCCGGAGTGCGCTTATCTTCCGGGCCATGAAGAGGTTCTAAAAAAAAACGGGATAAGATATTTTTTTTTGGAAACACACGGACTCTTGCACGCGACACCAAGGCCTAAATATGGAATATTTGCCCCTGTTTACTGCAAAAATGGCGTTGCCGCGTTTGGCCGCGATACAGAATCGTCGAGAGCGGTTTGGAGCGCCAAAGAAGGGTATCCCGGCGAATATGATTACAGGGAGTTTTACAGGGATATCGGGTTTGATCTGAATTTTGACTATATAAGGCCTTATATCCACAGTGATGGAATAAGGGTTACTACCGGAATAAAATATTACAGGATAACCGGACCCGGAAATCATAAGGAACCGTATAATCCCGATTGGGCTATACAAAAAGCGGCGGACCATGCAGGCAACTTTATGTATAACAGAGAAAAGCAGCTGGACTACCTGAACAGTTTTTTAAGTAAAAAACCAATCATAGTGTCGCCTTTTGACGCAGAGCTCTTTGGTCACTGGTGGTATGAGGGGCCAAAATGGATTGAATTTTTGTTCAGAAAAATTCATCATGACCAAGATACAATTAGGCTGATTACCCCGTCCGAATATTTGAGGGAAAATCCCGCGAACCAGATTGTAACACCGTCAGCATCGACATGGGGATGGAAAGGCTATAACGAGGTTTGGCTTTGCGGAGCAAATGACTGGATTTACAGGCATCTGCATAAGGCCGCCGAGCGGATGGTCGAGCTTGCCAACAATAATAAAAATGCCGAAGGGGTAAAAGAGCGCGTGCTAAATCAGGCTGCAAGAGAGCTTTTGCTTTTACAGAGCAGCGATTGGGCTTTTATGATGAAAACCGGTCAGGCCGTGGAATACGCGGTTAAAATAACAAAAGATCATTTGGCAAGATTTACAAGACTTTATAATGAGTTCAATTCCGGAAAAATTGACGAGTTTTGGCTTTTGGATATAGAATATAAGGATAATATCTTTCCGGATATCAATTTTAGAATCTACTGTTCTTAGTCCAATAATATCGGGAGGTATCATTTATGAAAGTAGTCCTTTTGGCAGGTGGTTTTGGAACAAGGCTTAGGCCTTTGACAGCCAATATACCAAAACCCATGGTTCCCCTAATCGGGATACCCATTATTCATCATGTCGTCAAACATCTAAAAAAACATGGATTTACGGAAATCATCTGTGTTCTTTTTCATCAGCCGGATATTATCAAGGATTATTTAAAAGACGGATCTGAATTTGGCGTAAAAATCAGATATGTCATCCCGGAAAAAGATTTTGGGACCGCGGGCGCCGTAAAACAAGCGAGGCAATATTTGTCAGGAGATTTTCTGGTAATGAGCGCCGACGTCATTACTGATTTTGATTTAGGGCGTATTGTTGAGTTTCACAAATCAAAAAGGGCGCTTGCGACAATTGCACTCGCGCATGTATCTGATCCGCTTGAGTATGGAATAGTAATATTGCGCAAAAACAAGACGGTCGAAAAATTTCTGGAAAAGCCGACCTGGGCCGAGGTCTTCAGCGATACGGTAAATACCGGAATATACGTTCTAAATTCAAAAATATTAAATCAGATTCCCGCTGACAAAAGCTATGATTTTTCGCTCGAATTGTTTCCAAAAATGCTGGTTTCCAAAAAAGGAAGTCTATTCGGATTCCCTGCAAAGGGTTACTGGAGAGATATTGGCAGCCTTGCTGAATATGTAAAAGTACATCAGGATTATTTAGCGGGAAATATCGCGCTATATTCAAAAATTCAAAAACTGGGAATGAATATAATAGTATCTTCAACAGCAACTATTTCTGAAAATTCGTTCCTGGGAGACGGAGTAATAATCGGGGATAACGCAAGGATCACATCTTCTGTTATCGGCAAAAACTGCCAGATTGGCAGAGACACAATTATCGATAATTCAGTCATATGGGATAATGTCGAAATAGGAGCGGAATCAAGACTTGAACATAACATTATCGGTTCAAATGTAATCATTAAAGAACGGAATATCGTTCAGAATGGCGCTGTAATCGGCGACGGAAGCATAGTAGAGTCCGACAGCATAATCAAACCATATATAAAAATATGGCCTGACAAGTCAATTGAAGAAGGCTCCATTGTATCATCTTCCATTATCTGGAGAAAAACATGGTCAAAAGGTGTTTTTGGCGCGTACGGAGTTACAGGTATTGGAAACGTGGAAATAACCCCTGAATTTGCCGCGTCGCTCGGCGCCGCGTATGGGAGCATGATTGAAAGCGGCGGATATGTCGCCGCGAGCAGGGACTCTCATAAAACATCGCGAATAATTTACCGCGCATTGATGTCCGGCATTCTTTCTACGGGTGTTAATATTTCTGACCTCGAGATGGTTCCGATTCCCGTCGCGAGATATGAGTTAAAGGCGCTAAGGTCAAAAGGCGGTTTTCATGTAAGAAAGTCACCATATGATCCGGAAATAATTGATATCAGATTTTTCGATTCTGATGGAATGGACATCCCTCCTTCTAAGGAAAAAAACATCGAAAGATTATTTTTCAGGGAGGATTTTAAGAGACCTTGTGTCGATGGGACAGGGGAGCTCCAATTTCCTTTTTACAGGGTAGCAAAACAGTATAGAGACGGACTTTTGAGCTCTGTTGACAAAAATTCCATCAGCTGTTCGGCCTTTAAGATGGTAATTGACTACGCTTATGGAAGCGCTTCGAATATTTTCCCTTCTATTCTTGGAGAGCTTGGGTGCGAGGCGATCGCGATCGACGCCCATATCGACGAGACAAAAATAACAAAAACCAGGGAACAGTTTGAGCGGTCATTGACTCAACTGTCGCAGATTGTTACGTCCCTTAAAGCTGATTTCGGCCTGATGCTTGACACGGGTGCCGAAAAAATATTTTTAGCCGACGAATCAGGCAGAATTTTGTCTGGAGAAGAAACCCTTGCTCTCATGACTTATCTGGTTTGCCATGTCGAGAAACCAAAGATAATCGCTACACCCGTTACATCTTCTTTCGTTGTTGAAAAAATCGCAAAAAAATTCGGTACAAAAGTGCTGCGAACAAGAACCAGTTTAAGGTATATGATGGAAGCTACGGGCAGCCAGGATGTTAATTTCTTAGGTGAATCATGGGGCGGATTTATATTTCCAAAGTTTCAGCCGGCTTTTGACGGTATGTTTGCCGCCACAAAACTATTGGAGCTTATTTCAAAAGAAAAGAAGAATTTTGTTGAAATAATTGAATCTATACCAAGGACAAACATATTAAAAGTTGAATTTAACTGCCCGACAGAAAAAAAGGGAATTCTCATGAGAAATTTGATAGAGTTAAAACATGACGGGCGTGTTCAGCTTATAGACGGGATAAAAATAAATTTTGACGATTCATGGGTTCTTGTCATGCTTGATCCCGTCCGCCCGATAGCCCAGCTGTATGCCGAGGCTTATCTCAAGAAAGATTCCGAAAATCTTATCCGCGTTTATTCGGAAAAAATTAATTCGATCCTAAGAAAGTAAATGTCATGAAAATATTATTCGTGTCTTCCGAGGTTGCTCCGTTCGCAAAATCAGGAGGCCTTGCCGATGTCTCAGGAGCCCTGCCGAAAGCAATAAAAGACCTTGGCCATGACATCCGGGTGATCATGCCCAAATATAAAATGGTTGACGAGAAAAAATTTTCGCTGGAAAAAATATTTGATAAGATAGATATTCAATTCGGAATTACAAGCGAAGAAGTATCTATATATGAATCAAAAATCCCGGGAAGCGATGTTATTATTTATTTCGTCGAAAACGAAAATATGTTCGGCAGAGACGGGCTGTACCAGGAAAATGGGATTGATTATCCCGATAATGCCGAAAGATTTATCCTGTTTTCAAAAGCAGTCATCAAATTTCTGGTAAAATTAGGCTGGCAGCCGAATATTATGCATTGCAATGACTGGCAAAGCGCTCTTTTGGTAGCGTATATAAAGATACTATATAAAGACAATAATTTTTTGAAAAATATTTCGACGGTCTATTCCGTTCACAATCTTGTTTATTTGGGTCTGTTTGATTCCACTAAATTGCCGTTAACAGGTCTTGGATGGGACCGGTTTTCTCCCGATGGGCTTGAATTCTTCGGACGATTAGCTTTTTCAAAAGCCGGAATAGTTTACGGCGATGTAATTAATACGGTATCCGAGACATACAGCAAAGAGATCCAAACTCCGGAGTACGGATGCGGCCTTGAAGGCCTCATGAAATACAGGTCTTCCGATTTATTTGGGATTTTAAACGGGATTGATTATGATGTCTGGAATCCGGGAAAAGACCCTTATATTGCCAGGAATTATTCCGAAAATAGTCTTGTCGGAAAAACCGAAAACAAAAAAAAGCTGCAGGCGGAAAATAATTTGCCGGTAAAAAAAGATATTCCTTTAATAGGGATAATATCCAGGCTTGATAAACAAAAAGGATTTGACATATTATCTGAGGCAATGGAAAAAATAATGCATATGGAGCTTCAGTTCGTAATACTCGGGACGGGGGACACTGTTTATCATGATTTATTTAAAAAAATGAAAGAAACTTATCCCGACCATATCGGGGTTAATCTGGGATTTGAAGCAGCTCTAGCCCAGCTCATTTATGCCGGATGCGATATGTTCCTTATGCCGTCAAAGTATGAGCCGTGCGGTCTCGGACAATTGATAAGTTTTAAATACGGGACCGTTCCTATAGTCCGGAAAACAGGAGGTCTTGCTGATACCGTTCAGAACTATGATCCGCAAAAACAGACTGGCAACGGATTTGTATTTGAAGAATATTCATCAGGCGCGCTAATTGATGCCGTAAAAAGAGCAGTTATGGCATATAAAGATAAAAAGAAATGGGAAGCTTTGATGAAAAAAGATATGAATCTGGATTTTAGCTGGGAATCATCCGCGAAAAAATACTTGAGTCTTTATAAAAAGGCGATTGAGAAAGTTTCTAGTTCCCGATAAGAAATTCCGAATTTTCAGAAAAAGGCCTGATCTCGAGGACGAATGTCGTGCTTTTACCCGGGCCCCCGCTGAACGCCTTTAATTCGCCGCCTATCAATTCTGCGAAATATCTCTGAAGGAATAATCCCATGCCGGTCCCGAAGACACCTTTAATATTTGAGCCTCGGTACTGGCCAAAAATTTTTTCTAATTCATCTTCCGGAATGCCTCTTCCCGTATCCCTTATGCTAATTTCGATTTTTCTGCCGTCCTCAATCATTTTTATCCAAACAGTAATTTCGCCCGCGTCGGTATATTTTAAGGCGTTTTGAATTAGTTCTGATACAATGTTCCTCAGTAAATCAGGATCAGCTTTTGCAAAGTATTTTATATCTCCTTCAAATGTATGATTAAATTTAATCTTTGCCCTTTTCAATGGATTCGCTCCCGCCCAGCTCTCGTTAAGAACGCTTACTAAAAACGGTCTTAAATTTATGCGTTGATTTACGTCAATTACAGCTGATTGGGCGCTAGCCATGTTTTTTGCAAGATTAGCAATAGTTTTATTATGGGCGCTTAAAGCGCGGCAGCTTTCTAACATCGATGCGGCATATTCGGCAAAATCACCTTCTAATCCTAAACTTAATATATGCGCGAGACCCATTGCATTTGTTAGTTTGTTATTGGCATCATGAGTGCAGCTTAGTATCATTTTATACATTGCTTCGGTCATTTCTCCTGATTTATCCGATGCCCTCTCTCTTTCTGCATTGGCTGCCATTAAGCGGTATTCCATATTTTCAATTGCTATTTCCGCATGGCTGATCAGGTCGATCATAAGTTTGGGCTCTCTGGTAAAATTCAATCTCGGATTTTTAGACCCGTTCCCGTTCCAAATAGGAAGCATATATACTATCGCTTTTTTATCGCGCCTTGTAACGATGTAAAAATTTTGTTTTAAAATATTTTCAGGGACATCGGGATATTTTTTCCGATCAGTATTAAAGTCTTCCGAAATCTTGCTCCTGTCGCATAAAAGCCATGCGAAGTAATTATTGTTTTGACCGACTACAACAGCATAATCATCAGTTTTGCTTGGGATAAGCCTTCCCTCTATAAATTGACCAATAAGTTCAGTTAGCTTAAGTTTTTCACCCATTGGTTGAGTTTCTGATTGGCTCCGGCTTGTCGCGTTGATTCCTCTGTCATAAATAGACCTGACCTTAAAATCTTCAGCCTGCATAGTTACGGAATAAACCCGCAGTCCATCCAGCCCAAATACATCTTGCGCGCATCTGCCGACGACTTCGTAAATACTTTGTATATGCTGCGCGATCACATCCTGCGTAAGCGGCTGAAAACTTCTTGATCTGGCTCCTATATCTCCAATTTCTGAGAAAAGCGACTGGTATTGGCCAGAAAGGTCTATTAAATTTATTAATGATCGCTGATTAATAAGAGTAGGACGTAATTCAATACGATGCGAATTTTGAGTGTCGCTGGTAAATTTGACTTCCGGTATGATGCCGCTCATAGCTAACCTATGTGGTAACACTTGCGGCAACATTGATATGCCAAGCTTAAAACTTATTCTATCCATATCACTTATATATCGTATTAAATTTTGAAAAATTTCATTTTTTCTGTTAAAATCTAATCAATATGTCAGGACATTCTAAATGGTCCACAATAAAACGAAAAAAAGCAAAAACCGACCAGGACCGCGGTAAGGCTTTTTCTAAGATCGCGAAAGAAATAACTGTTGTCACAAAAATGGGCGGCGGGGATCCAAACGGCAATCCAAGACTCCGCCTGGCAATTGACAAGGCAAAAGAAGCCAATATGCCAAACAGCAATATCGAAAGAGCAATCGAAAAAGGCGTAGGAGGAGGAGAGGGCGCTCATGTTGAAGAATTAACTTACGAGGGTTACGGACCAGCCAGCACGGCAATTCTTGTTGATGTTATGACCGATAACAAGAATAGGACTCTTGGAGAGATTCAATTTATTTTTACAAAAAGCGGCGGTAATATGGGAAAAGCCGGAAGTGTTTCATGGATGTTTAAGAAAAAAGGCGTGATTACTTTTGAAAAAGGATCTGTTGCAGAAGACAAGTTAATGGAAGAGGCTGTTGATGCCGGAGCAGAAGATATTTTGATTGAAGAAGGCATCATTAATATTGAAACTATTCCGGAAAATTTTATGACTGTAAGGGACTCATTGAAAGCAAAAGGGTATAATCCCGTGTCATCCGAAATAACGATGGTTGCGGAAAATTGCATAAAGGTGACAGGTGAGGAAGCCGAAAAAGTTCTAAAATTGATATCCGCGCTCGAAGAGCATGATGATGTTCAGGCAGTTCATTCAAATTTTGATATTCCTGACGAACTTATCGCGTCTCAACAATGAAGATACTCATAACCAACGATGACGGCGTCGATTCTTTAGGAATCCGCGCTCTTGCCAATGAACTAAAAAAAATCGCGTCCGTTTATATAGTTGCCCCGGAAAGGCAACAGAGCACGCAAGGACATTCTCTAACCCTCCACAAACCGTTAAGATTGATAAAAGTTGGAAGCAATATATGGAAATCAAACGGGACTCCTATTGATTGCGTCAAACTCGGAGTGAGGATACTTTTAAAAAACAATGTTGATCTGGTCGTATCCGGGATCAATACCGGAGCAAACCTTGGCACTGATGTCTTATATTCCGGCACGGCCGCGGGAGCATTTGAGGCGGCGCAGATGGGGATACCGTCGATCGCCGTGTCCCTGGTTCTTGGAACACAAAGTTCAAATTTTAATTTTCCCTCAAAGTTTGTCAGGAGATTGATATCAAATAAAAAAATTATCGATATTCCGCATGGATCATTCCTGAATGTGAATGTGCCAAACATCCAAAAAAAGAAAATAAAAGGTTTTAAGATCACAAAACTGGGATCAAAAAAGTATAAGGATATTATTGAACGCAGAGTTGATTTAAGGGGCAGGCCCTATTACTGGCTGGCCGGTGAGATAATTCCGGATCCCGGAATCAGTGAAGATACCGATATTTATGCCGTAGAAAAAGGATATGTTTCTTTAACACCTGTAAAAATTAATCTTACAGATTATGATACGTTAGAATGGCTAAAATCAGCAAAATTGGATATAAATAGAAATAAGACAATAGCATGGACTTAAAACAGGCAAAAACCGCGTTAAGTGACTTAAAGTTACAAGTCAATCATCATAACTATCTTTATTATATATTAGATAAACCTCAAATTTCCGATAAACAGTATGACGGATTAATGAGGTATTTGATCGAACTTGAGGAAAAATTTCCTAATCTTGTGACATCCGATTCACCCACGCAAAAAGTTGGCGGCGCGCCGCTCAAAAAATTCAATACTGTAAAACACAATGTCCCAATGATTAGCCTTGGAAACGCATTCGAATATCCGGAACTTAAAGATTTCGACAAAAGAGTAAGGGATAGCCTTAAAAAAAGCATTATTGATTACGTTTTTGAACTAAAGATTGACGGTCTTGCGGTATCACTTATGTATAAAAACGGAAAATTTGTTCAAGGCGCAACAAGGGGAGACGGTGTTGCCGGCGAAGATATCACAGAAAATCTTAAAACAGTTAAGGCAATTCCCCTTATGCTTAACCGTCCGGTTAATATTGAGGTCCGGGGAGAAGTCTATCTGCCTTATAATTATTTTGTTAAGCTAAATGAGGAAAGGGAAGAAAAAGATGAGCCAAAGTTTGCGAACCCAAGAAATGCCGCGGCAGGGTCTCTTCGCCAGCTTGATCCAAAGATTACGGCAAAAAGGCCCCTTAATATCTTTTTATACGCGATATCATCTGATTCAAAGAATATACCTGATACTCAATTTGAAGCGCTCCAATATATAAATGAACTGGGATTTCGAATAAATCCAAATATAAAAGTTCTTCACGGGATTGATGAAGTAATAAAATACTGCGAAATCTGGGAGAATAAAATAGAATCCCTGGATTATGAAATTGATGGTGTAGTAATTAAAGTCAATTCGCTTGCTGATCAGGAGAGACTCGGGGCAACATCAAAAAATCCGAGATGGGCAATAGCGTATAAATATCCTCCGGCACAAAAAGAAACCGTTATAGAAGACATTCAGGTGCAGGTGGGCAGAACAGGCGCGATAACTCCTGTAGCATATCTAAAAGCTGTTCATTTAGGTGGTGTTATCGTAAAAAGGGCTACACTTCATAATCAGGATGAAATGGTTAAAAAAGATATCAAAATCGGCGACCATGTTATTGTTCAGCGGGCGGGGGAAGTAATTCCGGAAGTCGTCAAAGTCGTCAAAAAGAAAAGGACAGGGGCCGAAAAAGATTTCCATTTTCCAAAAAAATGTCCTGTTTGCGGATCTGATATTTACCGTCCGGAGGACGAGTCTGTATTCAGGTGTACAAATGCAGCGTGTCCGGCGCAGCTCGAAGGGCATATAATACATTTTGCCTCGCGCGAGGCTATGGATATTGAGGGATTGGGTTATTCGATCTCAAAGCACCTTGTCAAAAAAAAATTGGTCCATGATGCAGGAGATATATATAATCTTTCAAAATCAGATATTTTAAAACTCGAACGCATGGCCGAAAAATCGGCGCAAAATATTATTGATGCGATTGTCGCAAGCAAGAATCAAAATTTTGATAAGCTGGTTTACGGGCTTGGAATTCGGCATGTTGGCAAACACGTTGCTGAATTATTGACGGACCATTTTACAAGTATTGATAAATTTGCTAATGCCTCAAAAGATGAAATCCAAAAAATACACGGGATAGGCCCTGAAATTGCGGAAAGTGTTGCGATTTTTTTTAAATCAAAAAGGAATCAATCAATTATCGAAAAGCTTAAAAAAGCAGGGGTTAATTTAAAAGGGGGAACAAGGATAGGGAAGGGGCTGCTATCCAGAAAAACATTTGTTTTTACCGGAACAATATCAATCCCAAGGCCAGACGCAGAAAATATGGTTAAAAAGCTTGGAGGTCATGTTTCGAATTCGGTTTCCAGGAAAACCGACTATGTCGTAGCTGGAACTGATCCGGGTTCAAAATACGATAAGGCAGTTAAGCTCGGCGTCAAAATATTAAATGATGAAGAGTTTAGAAAATTGACCAGTCTATCCGAAGAAAACCTTGGCTAGATCATAAAATTCTTTATCAACTGTTTTTAATTTTGAGACAGCTTCTTCTATTGGTACGGCAACTATTTTATTTCCTTGGAGGGCAACCATCATGCCGAATTTGCCTTCTTTTACAAGATCTATGGCTGCAACGCCGAATCTAGTTGCAAGAACTCTGTCGTTTGCGGTGGGAGTACCGCCCCGTTGAATATGTCCGAGAACTGTAACTCTAGATTCAATCCCTGTTCGTTTTTCGATTTGTTTTGCAAGCGCGTCACCTATACCGCCAAGTTTGACATGTCCGAACGCGTCTAACTCTGTGTCTTTTGTTACAAAATCCTGAGCGTTTTTTGGAAGCGCTCCTTCCGCGACAACAATAATACTGAATGTTTTGCCCCTGCTTTTTCTCTGCTGGATAAGATTGCACACATCTTCTATATCAAATGGATATTCAGGGATAAGAATTACATCCGCGCCGCCGGCTAATCCGCCGTACAGGGCGATCCATCCCGCGTGACGCCCCATGACTTCAACAACCATTGCCCTGTGATGAGATTCTGCCGTTGTGTGTAATCTGTCGATTGCTTCGGTTACGATAGAAACCGCGGTATCAAATCCAAAAGTATAGTCTGTAGCGGAAAGATCATTATCGATAGTTTTTGGGACTCCGACAACAGGAACACCGGCCTTTGCGAGTTTGTTTGCGACGCCCAGAGTATCTTCTCCTCCGATTGCAACCAATGCGTCAAGACCGGATTTTTTCATGTTTTCGGTTACTTTTGCTATTCCTTCGGCAGATTTGCCAGGATTAGTCCTTGATGTCGCGAGAATCGTTCCTCCTATGTGAAGAATCCCTGAAACTGATCCAAGGTTTAAAGGTTCTATATCACTTTCCATAAGCCCAGCCCATCCGCGTTTTACACCCCACATTGAATAACCGTAATAGTTGATTCCTTTTCTAACAACACCTCTTATAACTGCGTTAAGACCGGGGCAGTCACCGCCGCCGGTTAATATCCCTACATTCTTAATCTCTGCCATTGTTACATTCCCCTTTTCCGCCAAAGGCGTGACATTATGCTTTTCCGTTGCAGCCCAAAACATTTACAAGTTTGTTTTTTACAACTTTTTTAATGGAGTCACGCGCGGGACCCAAGTATTTTCTGGGGTCAAATTCCGCGGGATTTTCAACAAATACTTTCCTGATGCTTGCGGTCATTGCAAGTCTTAAATCAGTATCAATGTTTATTTTGCAGATAGCCCCTTTTGCCGCTTCGCGCAGCATTTCTTCGGGTACGCCTTTTGCTCCCGACATCTTGCCGCCGTATTTGTTGCACTCATCAACCAAATATTGGGGAACGCTTGATGCCCCATGAAGCACTAGCGGAAATCCCGGAAGTCTTTTTGAAATTTCCGCAAGTCTTTTGAGGTCCAATTTTGGTTCGCCCCTAAATTTGTAAGCGCCATGGCTTGTACCTATTGCAATAGCTAGTGAATCACAGCCGGATCTTTTTACAAACTCTTCCGCCTGATTTGGGTCTGTAAATGTTGCGTCAGCTGCTGCAACATTTACGGCATCTTCAATACCTGCTAATTTTCCGAGTTCGGCTTCGACAGAAACTCCTCTTGCATGGGCATAATCAACAACCTGCTTAGTTATCCTGATATTTTCTTCAAAAGGGTGCTTAGACGCATCAATCATGACAGATGTAAATCCGTCATCAACACATGCTTTGCATATCTCGAAATCATCGCCATGATCAAGGTGAAGGCATATCGGCAGATCAGTCGTCATAAGCGCGGCCTCAACCAATTTTATTAAATATTCTCTTCTCGCGTATTTTCTTGCTCCGGCAGAAACCTGCAGGATTAAAGGGGCATTTTCTTCTATCGCGGCATCAACAATTCCCTGAAGGATCTCCATATCATTTACATTAAAAGCACCGATAGCATAACCTCCGGTATATGATTTTTTAAACATTTCTCCAGTTCCGACCAATGCCATTTTTGTACTCCCTTCGTTTATTAAAACTTAACGATCTTTTCGAAACTATCGGCCTTAAGGCTTGCGCCACCGACAAGAACTCCGTCAACGTTGATTTGTCTCATCAATTCTCCGATATTTTCCGGAGAGACACTTCCGCCATATAAGATTCTTATTTGGGATGCGGCTTTGTCGCCGTAACATTTTATTAAGAGTTGTCTTATAAACGCGTGAATTTCTTCTGCCTGCGCCGGTGTTGCTGTTTTACCGGTTCCTATAGCCCATACAGGTTCATATGCAATTACAAGTTTAGAAATCTTATTATCCATAATTTCTTTAAGAGAACCTAAAAATTGATGTTCGATTACGTTGAATGTACTACCGCTTTCGCGCTCATCAAGCTTTTCACCCAAACAAACAATTGGTATAAGACCAAATTTTTGAGCGGCAAGTATTTTTTTGTTTACGTCTTCATTTGTTTCTTTAAAAATATTTCTTCTCTCGGAATGCCCGACAATCACATATTGACAACCGACTTCACGGATCATTATTCCGGATATTTCTCCCGTATAAGCACCTGAATCCTGAAAGTAAAGATTTTGCGCTCCGAGCTTAATTGTTGTGCCGTCAAGCGCTTTTGCCACGGCTGATAGGGCAGTAAAAGGCGGACATACTACAATCTCCCGATCATCAACATTTATTATCTTTTTCTTTAGATCAAGGACAAATTCGACAGCCTCTGCCGAAGATTTATTCATTTTCCAGTTTCCGGCAATTATAGACCTTCTCATATTTTATCCTTTTTTATTTTTCTCTTCCGGGCGGAAGGATATAGCATGTGCTTCGGCCTGCTCCCTGAGTTTCTACCAGGCCTTTTTCATCAAGCATTGTAAGTTCGATATGCGCAGTTTTATGGGATACATTAAATAGTTCCCTGAAATCACGGTTTGTAATGCTTCCATGCTCCATAATAAATTGCAATGCTCTTTTTTGTCTTTTATTAAGTCCGTGACCACTCCATGGGCTTTTTATTTCGTCTTCTTCGCCTTCTCTTGAAGGGCGGGACATACCGCCGTCTCTAATATAACAAATATCGTCAGTCTTGTAGGGTTTTTCGTCACCGTCGGAAATTGTTATGACAACAATCTTCTTTCCGGCTTTTTCCATTGTTTCAATTGTTGGCTTTACTGAAGGTTTGCATTTGTTTTGTCCAATGTCCCGGATCCAGTTTTCAAAGTTGATATCTGTGATAACACCTAATAGATGCTTGTTCTTGTCGTCAATTCCAAAAACTAGCTTTCCGCCGTCGCTGTTGCTGAATGCCACCATGTCCCTGGCAATGTCTTCCGCGGTGGGAATTTGCTTTTCGAACTCAATAGACTGGCCTTCACCCTGTTCAAGAAGAATAACCAAATCATCCCAATTAACCATTAAAAAACCTCACAAAAAATTTATGCTTTTAGAATATCATAAGTTTATTTTTTGTTCAAGACCGAACGATTGGCATGATAATTGCTCGCTGATTACTATACCATGCTTAAAGAATTACTAAACATACTTTATCCGTCCAAATGCCTAATATGCAGAAAGAAAAATAGCGAAGTGTTTTGCCTCAATTGCCAAACAAAAATAGAATTTATCAGCGATGCAGTTGCAATAACAAAGTACATCAGTGTAATTAAATATGCGATAAGAATGTTAAAATTTCATGGAAAGATAAAACTCGCGGCTCCATTAGGAAAAATAAGTTCCGATTATTTGTTAAAAAAGAATTTTGATTGTGTCGTCGTTGTTCCTCTTCACGCAAATCGAATAAAGAAAAGAGGTTGTAATCAGTGCGATCTTATTGCGAAGGAAATTTGTAAGATTATAGATGTCGAGTTGATTTCTAATGTATTGGCCAGAGTAAAGGATACAAAACCGCAATTCACATTAAAAAAACATGAGCGGCTGTTAAATGTTTTAGGTGCATTCGATGTCATTAATTCGGATAAAATTATTGGAAAAACAATTTTGCTTTTGGACGATATCTATACGACAGGCGCCACAATTAATGAGTGCCAACGCGTCTTGCTTGAGCATGGCGCGAAGAAATGTATTCCTTTTTGTTTAAGTAAAGCGTGACTGTTTTTTTCAGCTCATTGACTAACAGCTGAATATTATTGTAAAATAGCATCACGATTGCGCTTTAAAAGAGGTGGTTTTATGACAGAAGAAAAAAAACACGAAAGGCTTGATTCCTACGAAGAAGATGAGATAGGTATCGGAAGCAAATTAAAGCAAAGCAAAAAAGCAAAATTAAGCACTTTTTCGATTTATCTTATTTTGATACTCGTGGTTATAGCAAGTTTTTGGCTCAGCTTTTCTATAGGAAAAAAGCTTTTAAATCCTCCCAAAAGAATGGCCGAAATGAATCTTATTCAAGAACCTAAAATTTACGAAAATATGCCGTTTTTTGCCTCGACCGGTGAGGTTTTGTCCGAAAAATACACTCCCGAGGTAATAAGCGAAGATGTTGTAGCTGAAAAACCCTATTTGCAGGAAGAACCTGAGAATATAGAACCAAAAGTTGAAGAAAAACCGAAGCAGAAAAAAGAACCAAAGCAACCAAGTGTGGAGCCTTCTCATTTTGCTAAAAAGTTTTATAAGATTATCTCGGGAACGTTTCCGTCAAGATCTGATGCCGAGGCATTGGCATCAAATATAAAAACTGCCGGATTTGAGTGTTTTATAAAAGCATCTGGGGCAAATTGGATTGTTCAGTCCGGTGCTTACGTTAAAAAAGACGGAGCGGATACTCTATCTGATACGTTAAAAGAAAAGGGATTTGAATCTAAAATAGTATTCGAATAGGAGGAAAAAAATGGGAGTTTATGATTTGGTATTCGGGCATTTTTCACGTGATTTAGGGATTGACCTTGGAACAGCTAACACTTGTGTTTTTGCAAAGGGTGACGGAATTATTCTTTCGGAACCGTCAGTCGTTGCCATAAACAAGGACAATGGAAAGGTTCTCGCAATCGGCAATGAAGCTAAGGGAATGTTGGGAAGAACACCGGGAAATATAGTTGCTGTAAGACCACTTCGCGATGGTGTTATCGCTGATTTTGAAGTAACAGAAATGATGCTCAGGCATTTTATAAACAAAAGCCACAATCGAACGGCATTTGTCAGGCCGAGAATAGTTGTCGGTGTTCCATCCGGAATAACCGGAGTTGAGCGACGCGCCGTAATTGATGCTGCAATGCACGCAGGCGCACGCGAAGCATATCTGATTGAGGAGCCAATGGCTGCCGCGATCGGCGCAAATCTTCCCGTATCCGAACCTTCCGGAAGCATGATTGTTGATATTGGCGGTGGAACCACAGAGGTTGCCGTAATCGCTCTCGGCGGAATTGTAGTTTCTAAATCTATAAGAGTTGCCGGCGACGAAATGGACGAGGCAATTGTTGCTCACGCAAGAAAAAACTATAATTTATTAATTGGTGAACGCACCGCAGAGCAGATAAAAATTGATATCGGTTCGGCTTATCCTCTAGGTGAGGAAAAAACTGTCGAAGTTAGAGGTAGAGATCTTGTAACTGGTCTTCCAAAAACATTAACACTTACATCTACCGAAATAAGAGATGCGCTTGCTGAACCTGTTGCCACAGTTGTAGACGCGGTAAGAATGGCTCTTGAAAAAACACCTCCGGAACTAGCGGCAGATATTATGGATCGAGGCATAGTAATGGCAGGCGGCGGATCATTACTGCGCGGACTCGACAAGCATTTGAGCCAGGAAACAGATATGTCTGTCTATGTTGTTGATGATCCGCTGTCATGCGTAGCATACGGCACCGGAAAAGTACTTGACGAGATTGAAACATTAAAAAAAATGTTAATTGTCCCTAAAAAGAATTGGTAAACTTTTTAAACAAAAAACCATACAAAATTGTTTTGCTGCTTGTTTGTTTAGCTTTAGTTATTAATCTGCCCGGGTTAAGCAAAACATTTCCGTCAATAATTTTAAGATCGGCTTTTTCAGTTGTTTTATATCCATTTCAATATGTTTTTTCAAACTCATTATATTTTGTCGGCGGCAGTATGGGAAATATAGTTTATTTAAGGGACGCCCAGCGTGAAAATGAATTTCTCAAAAAAGAGCTCGGTTTCGCAAAGTTAAAACTGGAAAATCTTGCGCAGATTGATAAAGATAATTCTGTAATTGCCGAGCTGTCAAAATACCAGAAAGCCTATTCATACCTTAACGCTCATATAGCCCCAATTGTAGGAAGAGATCCGTCCAATTGGTTTAACACCGTAATAATCGGGGCCGGGTCATCAGCCGGTATTAAGGTTGGATTTCCCGCAATAACCTATGACGGGATCGTCGGGTATGTTATTGAGGTAAATCCTTTTTCATCAAAAGTTATCTTGGCAACCGACAGTAATTTTTCTGTAAGCGCGGCGGACAAAAACTCCGGTGATCTGGGACTTGTTGCGGGATCAAGTCCGGAGCATCTTATTATGAAATTTATTTCGCGGTCGGCAAATATTTCTGTTGGGGATCAAATAATTACATCCAGCGTCAGCCAAACATTTCCCAAAGGTTTGCCCATAGGAACTGTCACAAAGGTTGATAAAAAAGATTATGACCTGTTTCAGCATATTGAGATTAAACCATCTGTAAACCTAGGCAGGATACAATGGGTTCTAATACTCAAATGAACAGACTTCTAAGAATCTCCTTGTTTATTATTATTATTATATTAATTCAATCCATGTTGTTTTCGGTCTTTAATATCTTTGGCGCAAAAATCGATTTGATCCTGATTTTTGTGGTGTTGTGGGCTGCTCTTCGCGGACCGGAGGAAGGATTGATCATCGGATTTGTGTTTGGACTATTTCAGGATTTTCTTTCCGTAAATTATTATGGCAATACCTTGGCCAAAATGATCTTAGGCTTTTTGGTTGGGGTCGTCAAAACAAAAATATATGAAATACAATATAATTTATCGGGGCTCTTCGTCTTTATTTTTTGTTTTGCCTCATTTATTTTAAACTATTTTATTTTTACGTATTTCTTAGGGTTAAAGATTGAATTTTCTCTGTTTCATCTGATTTTGTCGGCAGTGCTAAACAGCTTGATATCATATTTGTGTTTTCCTTTAATTGCGGCAGTTGTCGGTAGCAAATATGATTAAAGATAATACGGAAGCAAAAATATTTCTTTACATAGTTATTTTTATTTTTTTTCTGCTGCTTGCCAGGCTTTTTCAGCTTCAGATAATAGAAGCGGGAAGATATTCAAAATTAGCCGAAAAAAATGCGTCCAGAATAAACCGTGTTTACGCGCCGCGCGGGATAATATATGACAGATACGGCAAGCCGATAGTTTCGAACAAAGCGTCTTTTACCGCTTATCTGGACATAACAAAATTAAAAAACAAATCTATTAATGTCTACAAACTTTCGAATATATTGCAAATACCGGAGTCAAAGATAAATGAAATTTTAAAAAGCAAGACTCTTAAAAACTTTGACATGCCTAAAATCAAAGAAGGTTTAATATTGGAAGAAGTAACGCAGATTGAGGAACAGTCTTATAATTTTCCAGGTGTTGTTATCAGGGCCAAACCCGTGAGAAATTACGCGTACAATAAATCCGCGTCACATCTTATCGGTTATATTGGCGAGATATCAAAAGATGACCTCGACAGGCTTGAAAAGAAGGGATATAAGGTTGGCGATCTTTTGGGAAAGATGGGAATAGAAAAAGCTTATGATACATATTTACGCGGAATCGACGGTGAAGAAGGCGTGGAGGTTGATGCTTTTGGACGTCCCGGCAGAAATACGGAAGTTCAGGAGCCAGTACCAGGAAACGACGTTAAATTGACGCTCGACATAGAACTTCAGAATGCCGCCGAAAATGCATTAGGTGACAAAAGAGGCGCTGTTGTTGTTTTGAATCCAAATAACGGTGAGGTTTTGGCTATGGCCTCGCATCCTACTTTTGATCCGGATATGTTTGCTGGTCCTCTTGAACATGGGAAATGGAATAGTCTTGATATGTCTGGAAAACCTTTTTTAAACCGTGCCATTTCGGCTTTTGATGGCGGGTCAATTTTCAAAGTTGTTGTATTAACCAGCGTGCTTGAACAACATGTATTCAGTCCGGATGCGGTTTTTCATTGCCCTGGATTTTTTCAGTTTGGCAGGCGAATTGCCAGATGCTGGAAAGCTGCCGGACATGGGACGCTAACTCTTATGGAAGGTCTTGTATGGTCATGTGACGTAGTTTTTTATCAGGTGGGAATAAAAGAGGGTGTAGATACCATGTGCGATTATGCCAGACAATTTGGTTTGGGCCAAAAAACCGGCATTGATATTCCGCAGGAATCTGGAGGGAACGTTCCTTCTGATGAATGGCTTGAAAAAGTTTATAAAAGAAAGTGGTTTCCGGGCGATGCACTTAATTTGGCAATAGGACAAGGATATCTTCAGGTTACTCCATTACAGATGGCAAATGTTTATGCGCAGATTGCCAACGGGAAAAAAAGATATATACCCTATGTCGTAAAAGAAATAACATCCCGTCATGGGGATGTTCTCTATTTCCGGGATCCTAAGCCTGTGGCTGATGTAAATATTTCTCCTGAAAATTTGGCTCTTATAAGAAAAGCATTGTTTGATGTTGTTGACCGCGCCACAGGACGAAGGGCAAAGATCGAAGGTTTTCACGCTTCAGGTAAAACCGGAACGGCTGAAAATCCGCACGGCGGCGCTCACGCCTGGTTTTTATGTTACGCTCCATCGGACAATCCCGAAATAGTTATTGCCGCGTTTGTTGAACATGGGCTTCACGGTGATCAATCCGCGGCAGGAATTGCCAGAGATGTGCTTACATGGTACAGGGATAATAGATACCTTAAGGCAAATCCCAATATCCCAAATCCCATACCCCAATTACCCAAATCCCAATAAAATTCTAATTATTCAAATTACAAAGGAGCTTAACAAAGCTGTTTCAAGAAACATAGAAAGGTTTCCGGATGACTTTATGTCTCGATTAAGTATTGAGGAGTTCAATAGTATGAGGTTCCAATTTGGAACCTCAAAACGGGGAGGAGCAAGATATCTTCCTTTTGCTTTTACAGAGCAAGGAATTGCTATGTTATCTTCGGTCCTAAGAAGTAAACGCGCAATTCAGGTGCATATCACGATAATGCGAATATTTGTAAAATTAAAACAAATGATTTCCACCCATAAGGAATTAGCAGTTAAACTTGCTGAATTGGAACGCAAAACTCAAACCCATGATATAAAAATACGAGCTATTTTTGAAGCAATTCGAAAGCTAATGGAACCACCACTTGAAAAACCAAAAAGCAGAATAGGGTTTGTTTAGTTGTTTTTAAGGCGCATTTATCGACACTGACGAAAAAGACTACAGTTTAAAATCCATTTGTAACCTCAAAGCGTATTAACAGCCTTGCGAATGAAATTAATTTTAAATTTAATCGATATACAGACGGAGTAATATTCGTGGTGACAATGAATTCAAAAATCCGTCTATATACTGATTGGTCTGTAAAACCTTACAGGGAAGCGCCTCCTTCGTTTGTCTTGCATCCTTTTTGGCAGCAACATCATAGCCATGAAATTGATTTTAAAGATAAGTCTGAATTCCGTGACATGGGCAGGTTTGATAGCATCTCGGCAAACTGGCAAAAGTATTTTGTATATGTTGATAAACCGGAACAAGCGCAATGGGCTGTTCTTCCGTCCGACTGGAAGTATTATGTTTGGGAAAATGCAACAGACTTGGCTATGCAATTTTTGGATAGGATGAGATCGAAAAATATCATGACTATAGTTCAATATAATTCAGACGATGATCTTCCGATTATTGGCTTATCAAATCAAACATTAGTTCTTCGTACATCATTTAATAATTCAAGGCGTCAAACAAATGAATATGCTATGACAGGATTTGTAGGCGATCCACTTCCTGTTTATGGAGATGGGATTTTGTCGGTCAGAGAAAAAAGTGAATTGCCAACTATAGGATTCTGCGGATGGGCAAACAGATTATGCGCAGGGGAAGAAGAATTAAGCATATTTAGCTCGTTGGTTGACAATTCTTTTTGTGGCGTTGATCTTCAAACCAAATATGACCGTATTTATTCTTTCCGTGGAAAAGTTTTAGAATTATTAGATTCTTCAGAAGGGTTCCATACTGACTTTACAAATAGGGAAGGCTATTGTGCGGGAGTAGATAGAAATAATGATCTTGATGGGCTTGCCCGTGTTAGAAGAGAATATTACAACAGCATCTTTGGCAGCGACTATGTAGTATGCGTCAGGGGAAAAGGAAATTATTCATATCGATTTTACGAGGCTTTGGCATCAGGACGCATTCCTATTTTTATTAATACTGATTCTCCATTGCCGCTTCCTAATCAAATTGATTGGCGCAATCATTGTGCATGGGTGGAACATAAGGATGTATCTGATATTGCTGAAATTGTCAGAACATTTCATGGCTCTCTATCTCAGGCTGAATTTTGTCAGATGCAGATTAGCAACCGTTTATTATGGGAACAAATGCTTGTACCCGAACAGTATTTTTTCAGGCAATTAAAAATAATTGAGGAAAGAGGCAATAAATAATGCAAATAAACATGTCGGGAATTCATTTGAGAACTAGGACGGACGGCAGTTTTAGATTTAGCTACGATCCAATTGATCGGGTAATATCTGTAAAAAATATTAGCGGATCTGCAAATAAATTTAATCTAACGGTTTTGAACGCTCCACTCCGCGTTGTTGCGGAAATCACATCTCTTTGCAACCTTAGATGTTCATATTGTTCACAAGGAGATGTAAAAAAAGGAAAAGCAGCAATAAGAAGGCTTGATACTGAGGACATAAAGCAGATTGTTGATCAGGCGGATGATGCAAAAGTCTTAGAATTCACTTTTAGGGGAGCGGAAGCAACTCTTCATCCGGACTTTGCTGCGATATGGGATTACGCTGCACAGAAAGATTTTATTTCGATCAACCTAATAACAAATGGGATGAGGTTGGACAAAAATATTGCAAATATGATGTTAGCCAATCCAAGATCAAAAATAATCGTAAGCCTAGACGGTCCCGAGGAAATCAACTCGACTTTCAGAAATCCGCAGCAATATAAAAAGGTCATGACTTGGCTGCCCCAAACATTGAGTAGATCGGGTGATCAAATAGTTGTTTTATCGACTTTATATAAGGAAAATCTACCTTATATGCACGGATTTGCGGCTGCTTTGGCTGAAACCGGGTTGAAACACTTTCATGTAACACTTCTTAAGCGTCTTGGTGAAACAAAGAACGGAATTGTAAATTTTGTTACACCGGACGAGATGTCGGATCTTGAAAACAAATTGGATGATGTTGCGAAATCAAATCCTGGATTTTTACCTTCGGTAAATTGTCCGTTGACCAAAAGGGAAATTAATCTGTCAACCGGAGTTCCAATGCCGTTGTTTACAGAATACTTTTGCGGCACAGGCATGAAAATCATGGTTGATGGAAGCATTGGAATAAGCCAAATAATTTATTTTAATAATGAATTCCGTCAGAGGATGGAGGCCTGCACATCAACTTCATTGAATGGGCTAGGGATTGTCGGAAGCGGTAGATCATTGCAGGAAATATGGAGTAGAAGCCTTGAACTAAGAATCGCTCAAGCTCATTTAGCAAAGCAGCAATATCCCTTTTTTTTAGGGTTTTCGGACGAAACTTTATAGGGTTGTCTTAATCTCAATAACCGGCGGATTTTGAAGATGTTTTTTAACGGTACATAGCTGGGCTGTTTTTATCACGGCTTGTTTATACTTTTCCGGAAAGTCAGCTGGAAGATTTATGATTATCTCGATTTTGCCGATCATGCCGGTTTCATTATCCTTATCGATAGCTAACGTCAATTTAATATTGTCGGTATTTATATTTCGTTCCTGACAAAAGTTAAGAACATAAACTCCAGCGCATGTTCCGATTGATGACAAAAAAAGATCAAAAGGAGTAGGGGCAGACCCTTCTCCGCTGTTATTCTTAGGCTGATCAGTTTGGATGTTGAAACCTTTGTAATGAGCTTCGACTTTTTTGCCGCCCGGGAAAATAATATCCATGTTTGTTAGCATTCTATAGGAATTTTAACACGCGTCTATAATTGATTCAATAAATATGCTAAAATTTTGCATAATGCCAGCAGATTTGCACATTCATAGCACATTTTCAGATGGAACAGATACTCCTGAAGAAATAGTCAAAAAAGCGGCCGTAGGCGGATTAACGGTTATCTCAATAACCGACCATGATAATATCGACGCAATTAAGCCCGCGATTAAGGCAGCGCAGGATTTGTCAATCGAGGTTATCCCTGGAATTGAGCTCTCAACAGAGCTGCCGGGATATGAAATACATATTTTAGGTTTTTATTTTGATTATGAATCCGAATTTCTCAATAATTTTTTAAAAAAGCTTGTTTTAAGCCGAAGAGAAAGAATTTATAAAATCGCTGATAAACTTAGCAATATTGGTGTTAAAGTCGACGCGGAAAAAATATTAAAATCAGCAGGACAGGGATCGGCAGGACGCCCGCATATTGCCAGAGTAATGGTAGAAGATGGATTTGCTTCTGATATCGGAGATGCGTTTAGAAAATACTTAAACTTCGGGCTTCCATCATATGTAAGCCATTACAAGATGACTCCCAAGGAGGCCGTTGACCTGATAAAAAAATGCGGAGGTTTTTCTGTTCTGGCCCATCCCGCCGCGTCAAAATGCAGACATATATTAGATAATTTTATTTCTGACGGGATTGACGGTATCGAGGTATTTTATTTAAACCACAATAATTTTCAAAAAAAAGAATTCTTGGATTTCGCCATTAAAAACGGACTGATTATTACGGGAGGCTCCGATTATCATGGAGTTTCAATTAACAAGAATGTCAATTTGGGTGATCTAAAATTAAATGATAAGTATATAATTGATTTAAAAAACAGGAGGAATCTTAAGCCTTGAATGACAAGCTGGAAATACTAGGGCGGATATCAAGTGCATTGATCAGCAGTCTTGATCTGGAAGAGATTTTTAAGGTTATTATTTCCGGTGTGCGCAATGGCATAGGCTTTGACCGCGCCGGATTATTCTTGGTAGACGAAAATTCAAATATTATTCAGGGCGTTTTTGGGACGGATGTTTCCGGAAACCTTGTTCAGATTCAAGATCAAATATTTCCGGTTGTTGATGGCGATAATTACTTCGCGGATATCGCGCTCGGCAAGATAAAAGAATTTTATACCGAGAACGCGACAAAAACACTCCCCCTGTCGCAAAAAAAATATCTGGCAAATGGCGTCAGGCAAAATGCAATTGTCGCTCTGCGTTTAGACGGAAAAGTAATCGGAATGATAGCCATTGATAACGTAATCTCAAACAAAAAGTTTACGCCAAACGACTTGCAGTTGCTAAAAATATTCGCGGATCAGGCTGCCATGGCAATACGAAATGCGCAGATTTTTGAGGAGTTAAAAAAACTAGACAAGTTAAAGATGGAATTCTTCTCTACGGCATCGCACGAGATAAGAAGCCCGCTGTCAATAATAAAAGAGGCCGCGATTATACTTGAAAGTGAAAACAAAGAGCAGCCGAATAGAATTGTTTCAATAATTAGCTCGAATGTGGACAGAATATTGGGATTTGTTGATGAGCTGCTGGATTTCTCAAAGATTGAGGCAGTCGGGATGATGCTGAATCAGATTGAGTTAAACGTGGCTGAATTAATTCGCGAGATTGTATCCGAAATAAAAAGCCAATCGGATAGAAAAAATATAGAAATAGAGATTGACTTTGGAAAAGACCTTCCTGATATTGATGCCGACGAGACCCGAATCCGGCAGCTTATGTTAAATTTAATTTTAAATGCCATTAAATATACGAACAATAACGGAAAAATCAGAATTTCCGGATATGCTAAGGATAATAATATTGTAATCGATGTAACTGACAACGGGATAGGAATTCCGAAAGAGTTTTTGGAAAAAATCTTCGCAAAATTCTATCAAGTTGATAAAAAAATAACGAAAACCACCAGAGGAGTCGGACTGGGGCTTGCGATTTGCAGAGCGATAGTCAACGCCCATAAAGGCAGTATTTGGGCAGTCAGCAATGGTCCGGATCAGGGAAGCAGCTTTTATGTGAGTCTTCCGATAAAGAAAAAAATATGAAACTGGAACGTCCTACATACGCAGAAATCGATTTAGGTGCAATAACTCACAACTCAAATGAGATTAAAAGATTAATAAGGCCTAAAACAAAGATTATGGCTGTGGTTAAGGCAAACGGTTACGGGCATGGGGCAGTGTCGGTAGCGTCTGCGGCGCGCCGCGGCGGGATTAATTATTTCGGCGTCGCGTCTGTCGCGGAGGCAATGGAGCTGCGCAGAGGAGGAATCTCAAGCTCTATACTTATTCTCTCTGAGCAGACAAAGCTTGCGGTGCCTAATATCATTAATTTTCATCTTACTCAAACAGTATATTCCATGGATTTTGCAAAGGCGTTGTCGGATCTGGCGCGCAAATATGACAAAAAGATTCCCATCCATATCAAAATCGATACTGGTATGGGCAGAGTAGGCATAAATTATTCCGAAGCTATCGCATTTGCAACCGAGATCTCAAAATTTAAGAATTTGAGGATTGAAGGAATATTCACGCATTTTGCCAACGCAGAAAAACCGGACGATCAGTACACATTAGAACAGTTGAAAAGATTTGTTGACGTCCTGGCTAAACTCGAAGAAAAAAAAATATCAATCCCGATTAAACACGCGGCAAACAGTTCCGCGGCGATAAACTATCCGCAGTCTCACTTTGATATGGTGAGAATAGGTCTTTCTCTTTACGGGTTGTATCCGGGTGGAGTTAAAACCGAAAAAGTAGATCTAAAACCCGCTTTGCAGTTTAAAACAAAAGTCATATTTATGAAAAAAGTAAAAGCCGGTGTTCCATTAGGATATGGAGGCACTTATGTCACAAAAGAAGATACAACAATAGTTTCAATTCCTGTCGGCTACGCGGACGGTTTGTCAAGAAGGCTTTCTAACAATGGACACGTGCTGATCAGAGGAAAACGGTTTCCGATAAGCGGGCTTGTATCTATGGATCTTACTCTTGTTGATGTCGGAGGTAATACGGTAGATATAGGGGATGAAGTAGTCCTAATAGGCAAACAGGGTGCGGAAGAAATTTCCGTTGACGAAGTCGCGTATCTTGAAAATACAATCAATTATGAAGTAATATGTAGTATAGGAAAAAGAGTCCCTCGAATATATTATGAATAGAGGTAATAATATGGATGAAAACAGTATATTAATTGTCGGTTCGATTGCTCTTGATACAATCAAAACTCCTTTCGGAGAAAAAAAAGAAATACTTGGAGGATCAGCGGTATACGCGGGCCTATCCGCCAGCTTTTACAAAAAAAACGTAAATCTGCTTGGTGTTGTCGGCTCTGATTTTCCTCAAAAACATATAAAGTTCCTGGAGAGCTACGGCATTAATACCGAAGGAATTGAAAAACAGCAGGGCAAAACATTCAGGTGGGATGGTTATTATGAATATGATATGAATCAGGCTCACACGGTAAAAACAAAACTTAATGTTTTGGCGACATTCAATCCTAAGCTTTTGCCAAGGCATAAGGCCTGTAAATATGTTTTTCTGGCGAACTTTGATCCCGATCTCCAGCTCGAGGTTCTTTCTCAATTAAAGGATCCCAAAATTGTCGCGGTTGATACTATGGATTACTGGATTAAAAACAAAAGAAAATCATTACATAAGATCGTCAAAGCTGCCGATGTTATTTTGATGAACGATTCGGAGATCAGGCAGTTTATGGAAACTCCGAATATTCCGATTGCCGCAAGAAGACTTATTGAGCTTGGAGCTAAATCGGTTATCGTAAAAAAAGGCGAGCATGGAGCTTTGTTTTTTACAGAGTCAACGCATTTCTCCGCTCCTTCTTACCCGCAGGAGTTTTTTAGGGATCCGACTGGCGCAGGTGACAGCTTTGCAGGCGGATTTATAGGATACCTGGCAAAAACAGGCGATTTGAGCCAGGAGAATTTTAAAAAATCGATTATTATCGGCAGCGTTATGGCATCGTTCAATGTAGAAGATTTTAGCGTTGAGAGGTTAAAGACGCTTAAACATAAAGAAATAGTAAAAAGGTTTGAAATGATTAGACGTTTTTCAGAATTTGAGCCCTTATCAATATCTAACTGGATGTAATATGACATTTATTTCGTTATACCGAAAATGGCGGTCTCAAATATTCGATGAAATAATCGGACAGGAACATATAATCAGGACTCTCAAAAATGCGATTTCAGCCGGCAGAATAGGGCATGCGTATCTTTTTTCGGGACCTCGTGGAACCGGAAAAACATCAACCGCGAGAATATTCGCAAAAGCCTTAAATTGTGTGAACGGTCCGACACCAAATCCGTGCGGAAAATGTGACGCTTGCGAAAAAATTAAGAACGGCGACGCAATTGACGTCATAGAGATTGACGCAGCATCAAACCGCGGTATTGACGAGATAAGAGATTTGAGGGAAAAGATCAGGTTTGCGCCGGTTGAGGGAAGATTCAAGGTTTATATTATCGATGAGGTTCATATGTTAACCCAGGAGGCGTTTAACGCTCTACTCAAAACACTCGAGGAACCTCCTTCTCACGTTATTTTTGTTCTCGCAACAACAGAGTCCCAAAAAGTCCCTGTAACGGTTGCCTCAAGATGTCAAAGACTGGATTTTAGGCGCATTTCTGTAATTCAAATTGAGGAACAGCTCCGTAGTATTTGCAAAAGCGAAAAGATAACTATAGACGATCAGTCGATTGTAATCGTAGCCAGAAACGCGGAAGGATCAATGAGAGATGCGATATCACTCCTTGATCAGCTGGCATCGTTCTGCGGAAACAAAATATCAATATCCGATGTCCTGCTGGTTTTGGGAACCGCGCATGGCAGCATGCTGTTTGATTTTTCTGCGTCAATAAGAAAAGGAGATGTTTCAACGGTTATCGGCCTTGTTGATAAGATAGTGCTGGAAGGAAAAAATATACCACAAGTTGCAAAGGATTTGGCCGGTTTTTTTAGAAATCTTCTGGTCTGTAAGGTCGGCAGTGAAAAAATAATCGAGCTTCCCAAAAAAGAAATTGCCGAATTAAAGAAAGAATCAGAATATTACACCCTTGAAAGGATAAAAGAAATAATATCAGTCCTGGTTAAATCCGAATCCGATATGAGATGGTTTGGAGATGCGCGTCTCGCGTTTGAAGTTGCCTTTTTAAACATTATCAATATTGGATCTGAAAATAAAAAGATTGTCGAAGATGTCGCAATTTCAGACGCAAGCGGCGATTTAATGAACAATCTCAAAAATAGCTGGGGCGACATATTGAAAAAAGTAAAAACAAAAAACGTCTTTGCTTATGTTTCCCTCTCCGAAGGAATGCCGGATTTAATCGGAGATAACAAGCTTGCGATAAAGTTTAAAAAAGGCTTTTCCTTTCATAAGGATCGGCTTGAAGAGCGAAACAATAAATCTGCTGTAGAAGAGGCGATAAAAGAGATATTGGGAAGGAATGTAACTGTTGTAGGTACAACCGATTACAGCGATTCTCCCGATGTAGAGACAGATCCTATCGAAAATATCGCAAAAATTTTTAACGGAAAAAAGGTTTCATAAATGCTAAAATACCCGGAACCAATCAGCAGGTTAAATGGCGAATTTAAAAAAATGCCGGGAATAGGTCCAAAATCAGCGCAAAGGTTGTCCCTATATGTAATAGGATTAAATAATATTGAGGCCGAGGCTTTAACAAATGCGATAATCGACGTAAAAAAGAACATTAAAAGATGTTCTATTTGCAATAATCTGACAGTTTTTGACCCATGCGACATTTGCGGTGATAATAGCAGGGATAAGTCAATTTTGTGCGTTGTTTCTGATCCTAAAGATCTTTTGGCTATTGAAAAAACCGGGTTCAAGGGTCTTTATCATGTCATTGGCGGAGTTATTTCGCCTCTTGACGGCATAAGAGCGGAAGACTTAAAAATACATGATTTGCTCAAGCGATTATCCGGTAATTCCGTCAAAGAGATAATTGTTGCGACCAACCCGACAGTCGAGGGTGAAACAACCGCCCTTTATCTTACTAAACTTATCAAGCCGCTAGGCGTTAAAATTACAAGGATCGCGTCTGGACTTCCGGTCGGATCCGATATGGATTTTGCCGACGAGATAACGATTTCAAAATCATTTGAAGGGAGGCGAGAAATTGAGTAAATTTTTTAAAGTATGGCAGCGGGTTATGGTTAGGCCGATCTGGTTTTTTCAAAATCTTCACACTTTGAGATCGGACGAGCATATAGAATATGTAACAATTAATTCTATTATTCTTGCGATTGGGGTTTCGACAGTTATATTTTTTACCCAATATTTAAACATGGGATTATCATTCCTAGCTAAGGTTTCCGGTATTAAGATATTGATTGTTGTTCCGACTCTTTTGGTAATGGGTATCATGTTTGTGACAATGACATTTCTGATTATTGCTTTTTTGCTGTTGATCACTTTTATTGTTCTGTCAAACATTATGGCGGCTATTATGCACTACGGCGCTGTAATTCTTAGAGGCAGAGGGAATATGCTTCAGGCAATAAAAGCTGTCCAGTTTTCCTCCGGTGTTTTCCTTGTAATGTTGATTCCAATGTTTTTGATATTTTTTTCTAAATGGGGTATGATTGAACCGTATTATTTATCGGTTGGAGAGAACGTAATTTTCTATCTCGGTTGTATCTATTTGTACGGGTTACTTAGCATTGCCTCGAAGAAGATATATAATATCCCCAGATGGAAAGCATTTCTGGTTGCAATAGCGCCTGTGATTTTTATCATTTTGGTTAATATCGTGTTCAATTTAATAATACTGCCAAAACTTGGCGGCATAATGTAAATAGGTGGGTAAATAAATGAGTAAAGAAGTAATTGAAATCCGCTGGCATGGTCGGGGAGGGCAGGGAGCAAAAACAGCTGCATTGCTTTTTGGTGACGCGGCGTTGGGCGAGGGTAAGTATATCCAGGCGTTTCCTGAATACGGTCCGGAGCGCATGGGTGCGCCGGTTCAATCATTTAACAGGATTTCTGAACAGCCAATTACATTGCATACGGGGATAACAAATCCCGATATTGTTGTTGTTTTAGACATTACTTTATTGGATTCTGTCGATGTTACGGCCGGATTGTTGCCAGGGGGAAAGATTATATTAAATACATGTGAATCTCCCGCGCATATGAAACAAAAATTAAAATCAAAAGATGCAAAAATTTACACCCTTGATGCCAATGGAATCTCAAGGGAGACGATCGGAAGGGTTATTCCCAATACTCCAATGATGGGCGCGCTTGCAAAAGCCGCGGATATTATTGATTTCAATAAAATGCTGGCCGAGGTTGAAGCAAAATTGAAAATAAAATTCGCTAAAAAACCCGAGATCATTGCCGGAAATATTGAGGCAATAAAGCGGGCATATAATGAGGTGAAAGCATAATGAGCGACGAACTTAAAAATTGGAGGGAGCTTCCGGTTGGGGATGTGCTTGAGGGCGGGACCGCAGCTAATTTTAAAACTGGAGACTGGAGAAACCAAAAAGCAATTTGGAAAAAAGATAAATGTATTCAATGCATGCTGTGCTGGATTTATTGTCCTGACAGCGCATTTATTGTTGAGGATGGAAAGGTCGTTGGAATAAATTATGATTTTTGTAAGGGATGCGGCATATGCGACAAGGTATGCCCTCCAAAAGTTGATGCCATTGAGATGGTACCGGAAACATGCGAGTTGTTGCTTAAATGAGTAAAATAGCAAAAACAGGAAATGAAGCAATGGCAGAGGCAATGCGCCAGATTAACCCGGATGTTGTTGCCGCTTATCCAATTACGCCTGCCACAGAGATAGCAATGATATTTGCCCAGTTCGTTTCAGACGGTTTGGTTGATACAGAGTTCGTAGCGGTAGAGAGCGAGCATAGCGCGATGAGCGCAACTATTGCAGCATCTTCCGCGGGAGTTCGTGCGATGACTGTAACCTCTTCACAGGGACTTGCGTTAATGTACGAAATGCTGCCTATTGCGTCAGGTCTGCGGCTCCCGATTGTTATGCCGGAGGTTAACAGGGCTCTTAGCGCTCCAATCAATATTCACTGTGATCACAGCGATACAATGTCAGCCAGAGATTTTGGCTGGATTCAGATTTTCTCTGAAAATGTTCAGGAAGCATACGACAATACAATTGCGGCAATCAGGATATCAGAGCATCCGGATGTCAGAATACCATCTATGGTAACAACCGATGGATTTATTATCAGCCATTGCATGGAGCCTCTGGAAAAGATTGACGACGCGGATGTTAAAAAATTTATTGGCGAATATAAGCCGGCTGTAAGTCTTCTTAATAGTATAGATAAACCGATTACTATTGGCGCTATTGATCTTCAAAATTATTATTTTGAGCATAGAAGATCAGTAGAAGACGGTATGGAGGCGGCAAAAAGAATAATTCCTCAAATTTATGATGAATTTGCAAAAACATTCGGCCGTAAATATGATCTTATTGAAAAATACAAATCCGACGATGCGGAGTTTATCATTGTGGCTTTGGGGTCAACAGCAGGAACTATTAGGGCAGTTGTTGATGAGCTGCGTGCAAAGGGTGTTGCTGCGGGATTGCTAAAAATAAGAGTGTTCAGGCCTTTCCCTAATAATGAAATCGCGGACGCTTTAAAAGGCGCAAAAGTTATTGCGGTTCTTGACAGATCTGATCCCGCGAATACTTTTGGCGGACCGGTTTTTGGAGAAATTAGAGCTGCTTTATATGATTTGGATAAGAGACCTATTATTGTCGGTTATATCTACGGTCTTGGCGGAAGAGATTGCACGTTAGACCACCTTAGATCTGTTTATTCCGATATTCAAAAGATCGGAAAAACCGGAAAAATTGACAAAATATGCAAATATTTAGGACTTAGGGAATAGGAGTAAATTAATTGGCAACTCTAAAAGAATTAACGTCTGATGAAGAAAAGTTAACCGGCGGACACAGATTATGTCCGGGTTGCGGTGCAGGTATTGCAGCAAGGCAGGTTTTGCTTGCAGCTAAAGGAAAACCTGTTGTGGTTGCTATGGCAACTGGTTGCCTGGAGGTTTCAACTACGATTTATCCATATAGTGCTTGGCAGGTTCCAGCTATTCATAGCGCGTTTGAGAATGCCGGCGCAACTATTTCCGGGGTTGAAGCGGCATATCAATTCCTTAAACGTAAAGGTAAAATCGATAAAGATATTAAATTTATTGCATTTGGCGGGGACGGCGGAACGTATGATATAGGATTACAATCACTTTCGGGCGCAATGGAGCGGGGCCACGATATTCTCTATGTCTGTTATAACAATGAAGCTTATATGAATACGTCTGTCCAACGTTCAGGCGCGACACCGAGATACGCAAATACGACAACTGCCCCTGCTGGAAAAGTGAAAAATGGTAAAAGCCAGACAAGAAAAGATTTAACTGCAATAATCGCCGCCCATGATGTGCCTTATGTCGCGCAAAGTGTTGTAGGAAACTGGGTTGACTTGACAAGAAAAGTAGAAAAAGCTCTGGATATAAAAGGACCTAAATTTATTAATGTTTTGGCATCATGCCAACTTGGATGGGTGCATGAAATGGATTTGGCGGTAGATATAGGTAAATTAGCTGTTGAAACATGTTATTGGCCTATTTATGAGGTTGAAAATGGCATTTGGAAATTATCTTACAAGCCAAAAGAAAAAAAACCGGTTCAGGAATTTTTAAAATTGCAGGGCAGATTCAAGCATTTATTTACTCCAACTGAAAACACAGAACTCATTGCGGAAATTCAGGCTGACATTGATAAAAAATGGGAATGGCTTAATAAAATGTGCGGAGAAGCCTGCCTGCCGGCAGGCAGGTCGCAGGAGGTGAAAAAATGAATCAGAAGCAAATAGTTGATAAGATCGCTAGAGAGGTTGATGTAAAAAAATCGATTGTCGCGGAAATAGTGGAAAAATTATTAAATATCACTGCTGAAACAATATCAAAAGGTGAAAAAGTCAGATTTGTAGGTTTTGGTAATTTTCTGGTCAGGACAAGGGCTCCCAGAGTCGGGAGAAATCCTCAAACGGGTGCGAAGATTGATATCCCTTCAACTAAACTCCCGGCATTTATACCTGGAATAAATTTTAAAAAAGAAATTAAAGGCAAATAAACAAAAGAATGTTGTCAAAACGCATTATTCCCTGCCTGGATGTTTCAAATGGCAGGGTTGTTAAAGGAACAAAATTTATCAATCTGTTAGACGCTGGAGATCCGGTTGAGCTCGCGTCCTATTATGATATTCAAGGCGCCGACGAGCTTGTTTTTCTTGATATTACGGCTTCCTCACAAAACAGAGACATTATTCTGGGCGTTGTCGCAAAAACATCTGAACAGGTGTTCATTCCTTTTACTGTCGGCGGAGGGATAAACGATATTTCATGGATCAGGAAAATATTAAAAGCAGGCGCCGACAAGATTTCAATTAATACCTCGGCAGTAAAAAATCCACAGCTAATAAAAATCGCAAGCGATAAATTTGGCTCACAGTGCATTGTTGTCGCAATTGACGCAAAAAAAGTCGGCAAAAGCTGGGAGATTTATATAAACGGTGGAAGGATTCCAACGGGAATAGATGCAATCACATGGGCTCAAAAAGCCGAAAAACTGGGCGCAGGAGAAATACTTCTGACAAGTATGGACCGTGACGGGACAAAATCCGGATATGATATCAATTTAACAAGAAAAATTGCCGATTCAGTTTCTATCCCGGTTATTGCTTCCGGTGGAGCAGGTAACCTTTTACACATTTATGAAGGTTTAACCAAAGGCAAAGCCGATGCCGCGCTGCTTGCATCTCTTTTGCATTACAAGGAGTTAACTGTCTCGCAGATAAAATCATATCTTTCAAAAAAAAACGTAGTTGTAAGAAAATAATATATTATGGATATAAAAAAATATTTACACAAAAATAAACAAATAATTGACAAGGCGATGGAAAAATATCTTTCCATATCCGGCTCCCCAAAAACCATTATTGATTCAATGAAGTACAGTTGCCTTTTGCCCGGGAAAAGGATAAGGCCAATATTGGTTCTTGCCGCTTGTGAGGCGGTTGGAGGGAATATTTCTTGCGCTGTTTCTACCGCGTGCGCCCTGGAATTTATACATGTTTTTTCTCTTATTCATGATGATCTTCCCGCAATGGATAATGATGACTGGCGAAGAGGATCTCCTTCAAACCACAAAAAATTTGGCGAGGCAATGGCAATTCTTGCCGGAGACGCCTTAATTACACTCTCATTTAGTATTATCGCGCAGGATAAAAAACTTGATGATAGACAAAAATCAAATATAATTTTGGAAATATCAAAAAGCATCGGGCCATTGGGTCTGGTTGGTGGGCAGGTCTATGATTTGCAGTTCGAAGGTAAAAAAATTACATTTGATGAACTAAAATTAATTCATCTGATGAAAACGGCGCCACTGATAACCTCTGCCGTTGTTTGCGGAGGAATTATTGGCGGCGCTACAAAAGATGGACTTAAATCTCTTGCGAAGTTTGGCCGTCATCTGGGGCTTGCTTTTCAAATTGTTGATGATATATTAGATATAGAGGGAAGTTTTGAAAAAACAGGAAAAGCACCGGGAAAAGATTTGAAGAAAAAAAAAGCTACATACCCGGCGCTGATAGGGATTGAGAAGTCAAAGGATTTTGCGGCAAGGGAAATTAACATGGCTCTATCATCCCTTAATAAATTTGGTTCAAGAGCCGAATATTTGAGAAAAATAGCAAGTTATTCAATAAAAAGAGAAAATTAGTAAAGGAGTGTTTTATGAAAGATTTTTGGGTTAATTTATTATTAAACTTCTCCCTGATTTCCGCGGCATGCGCAATGTCGCTTGCGCAGATAATAAAGGTTATTGTCTATCTTATTAAGGAGAAAAAATTGAATTTTGGACACTTGTTGGAAGCGGGCGGTATGCCGTCTGCGCATTCAGGCGCTGTATCTGCCCTTATGATATCAGTTGCACTGTCAAACGGAGTAAACTCTCCGGTTTTTGCCGCTGTAGTTGTTTTTGGCCTTATTGTTATGTATGACGCCGCAGGTGTCAGGCGCGCAGCAAGCGAACAGGCCCTTGTTCTAAATAAGATAACCAAGCATCTTAACTTTACCAATGAGCTTGACAGCTATGAAAAATTAAAAGAGATACTCGGGCATACACCGTTTGAGGTGGCTGTCGGCGCAATCCTGGGAATATTAACAACTCTAATGTTATATTTATTCTTTTATATATAAAAACCTCATATAATGTCTATTTTAGAAAAAAATAATTTTCCCGACGCGTTAAAGCTTTTGTCCGCAAATGAGCTTGACCTCCTTGCGTCGGAAATCAGGGAAAAAATTATTGATGTTGTTTCAAGGAATGGCGGACATCTGTCTTCAAGCCTTGGAACCGTCGAGATATCATTAGCTCTTCACAGCATATTTGCCAGTCCAAAAGATAGGATTATCTGGGATGTCGGGCATCAGGCGTACACACATAAAATTTTAACGGGAAGGCTCCGCGATTTTGAATCATTAAGAAAATTCCATGGTCTGTCCGGATTTCCAAACCGGTTTGAAAGCCCCCATGATCCGTTTACCACAGGCCATGCGGGAACATCTGTTTCCTGCGCTTTGGGGATTGCAAGAGGAAGAGATTTAAATAAAGAGGATTTCTCTGTTATCGCCGTAATCGGAGACGGATCCCTATCATGCGGGATGGCTCTTGAAGCTTTTAATAATATTATCGGATTAAAAAGTAATTTTATCCTGATTTTAAATGATAATCAGATGTCGATTTCTAAAAATGTCGGCGCCTGGTCAAATTATTTTACAAAAATCAGGACAAATCCTATTTACGTTAAAATGAAAGACAGGGGCGAAAATATAGTAAAGAGAATACCTAAGATTGGGACATCTCTTTTTGATAATGCTGAAAAGCTCAAAAACAGGTTTAAGCATTTTATTATTAATTTTAAAGCCGAAGTTGTTTTTGAAGAGTTGGGGTTTAAATATATAGGCCCCATAGACGGCCATAATATCCCGATGATGATGAGTGTTCTCCACTATGCGAAAGACATAAATGGGCCTGTTCTATTGCACATGTATACGGAGAAAGGACACGGTTATAAGCCCGCTGAAAAAGATCCTACAAAATTCCACGGGATAGCGCCTTTTGACAAATTCTCGGGTGAAAAATTTATAACTTCAGCCAAAAACTCGTATACTGCTGTTTTTGGACGTACTATTGCAAGGATAGCTGACGAAAACAAGAAAATCGTAGCAATTACCGCAGCTATGGTCGATGGAACCGGTCTGGATGAGTTTTCCGCAAAATATCCCAGCAGGTTTTTTGACGTAGGTATAGCGGAGGAACATGCGATCGCTTTTGCCTCCGGTCTTGCCACAGAGGGTTTAATACCAATAGTCGCGATATATTCTACATTTATCCAAAGGTCTTATGACCAGATTGTCCATGATGTTTGTCTTCAAAATACCCATGTTATTTTTTGCTTGGACAGGTCAGGGTTTGTAGGAGAGGACGGACCAACCCATCATGGAGTGTTTGATATTGCTTATTTGAGGCATATCCCAAATATTGTTGTTTCATCTCCAAAAGATGAAAACGAGCTTCAGCATCTGGTTTTTACGGCCGTAAAACACAATGGTCCTTTTGCAATCAGATATCCGAGGGACAATGGCGAAGGCGTTAAGCTTGACGATGTTTTTAAGGAGCTGCCGATAGGCAAAGCAGAAATAGTTCATAAACCAAAAACCAAAAATCCCAAAAACAAAATCCTGATTATTGCGATTGGGTCTATGGTTAATCCGTCAGTTGAAGCCGCAAAGATTCTTGAAGATGATGATATCGGCGTGACAGTCATAAATGCCATATACGTAAAACCTTTGGATGAAGAATTAATTGATTGCGAGGCTAAAAAGACGGATTTAATTGTTACGGTTGAGGAAGGCTGCGTATTGGGGGGTTTCGGCAGCTGCGTTAACGAGTTTCTATTAAATAAAGGATTATCAAAACCTGTTCACAATTTGGGTATTCCTGACCAATTCATTGAACATGGCGAAAGGAAAGATTTACTGGATATGTGCGGCTTATCAGCGCAGAAAATCTCAAAAACCATAAAAAATTTTTGTTGAAAAAGATGTGTGATATAATTAACCAAAATGTCAGTATCAATTAGAGACATCAATGAAGCGGACATCAAACAAATAGGCTTTTGGTACAAAACGGTTTCAAACAGGTTTTTTACAATTGACAACCTTGCAATTCTTTCCAACACCGAAATAATTCAGAAAATAAACAATCCATACAGCGGTATCAAGGCCATTGATTTGGATGATAAAATCGTTGGGCTACTCAAGATCTTCCTGGTAAATCTGGAGGCTAAGTTTTTGGAATTTTATATTTCGATCGACGAAGCATCTCTTAAAAGCGAAATCTTAAACGAGATTATTGTTTCCGCGATATCAGATTTGTTTGCAAAAAACGAGATTGACAGGATACGGACAACGCTTCTTGATACGGAAATTCAACTAAAAGATTCAATTGAGAAGATGGGTTTTAAACATGAAGGGGTTTTGAAAAGCCATGTGTTCCTAAAGAGTCGATATCACGATTTACATTCTTTAAGCTGCTTGAGGACGGAATTTAATGCATAAAGGCTTGTTCGTAAATTTAAGAAGGGCAGACACATCTGATTTTAACAAAATAATGGAATGGATGAGCAGCCCTGATTACAGCAACAACATCCTTGATTATTCAAACGTACCCCCGGATGATTTGAGGATATTTATGCTTAACAGACTAAATAATGTTGACAAATATCCATCATATTTGTATTTTATTGTAGAAACAAAAAAAGGTGCTCCTATAGGGATTGCGACTCTTAATAATATAAACTGGAAGGATCGGAATCTATCCCTTGAACTCATAATCGGCGATGACAAGTTTAGGGGCAAAATGTACGGAATTGATATATGCATTACTGCTTCAGATGTGGCATTCTCTGTATTGAACATGTACAAATTATGGTCATATATTTATTCTTTTAATGAACAGTCAATAAAAATGTGTAAATGGTTGGGGGTCCCGCAGGAAGCCATACTTAAAGACCAAAAATTGTCGGACGGAAAATTATTTGATACTTATGTTTTTGGGATGTTAAAGCCGGATTTTTATAAACTTAAAACTGCTAAACAAAAACAATTACTCGAAGCCTCAAAGAAAAAATCACAACAATGAAATCGGATATTGAGATTGCCCAATCGGCAAAAATTAAACCAATAGAAGAAATAGCAAGAAACGCAGGACTCAATAAAAAAGACGTTGAGCCATACGGAAAAAACAAGGCAAAAATCAAACTCTCCGCGTTTGATCGTCTAAAAAATAAGAAAGACGGCAAGCTGATTCTTGTTACAACAATTACCCCAACATCAAAAGGAGAAGGTAAAACAACAACAGTCATCGGTTTGGGGCAAGCCTTGTCAAAAATCAGGAGAAAAACATTCATCTGTATTAGAGAGCCTTCATTAGGCCCCACAATGGGAATAAAAGGCGGAGCCGCGGGCGGCGGATATTCACAGGTTATACCTATGGAAGACATAAATCTTCATTTTACGGGTGATATGCATATGATATCCTCGGCGCATAATCTATTGGCCGCAATGATAGATAATCATATTTTCCATGGGGATGAATTAAAAATCGATAAAAATCGGCTTATTTGGCACAGGGTAATGGACATGTGTGACAGAGCTTTGAGAAATATAAAAGTCGGGATTGGATATGATAATCTTGAGCATATGGACGGCTTTGATATTGCTGCTGCATCAGAGGTAATGGCAATAATTTGTCTTTCCAACAGCCTTACTGATATGAAAAAAAGACTTAATAAGATAATAATCGGGTTTTCTTTAGACGGTATGCCTATTCATGCCTGCGATCTTAAAGCGTCCGGAGCAATGGCACTTTTATTGAAAGAGGTTATCAAGCCAAACCTTGTTCAGTCAATCGAAGGAGTTCCCGCATTTGTTCATGGGGGCCCTTTTGCAAATATCGCGCATGGATGCAATACGCTTATTGCTACAAAACTGGCGTTAAAGCTTGCTGATTATGTCGTAACAGAGGCCGGATTTGCGTCAGATCTTGGAGCCGAGAAATTTTTTGATATTAAATGCAGATTGGGAGGATTAACTCCCTCTTGTGCCGTTCTGGTTGTAACATCCAAGGCATACGATGTAAACGGTCCCGAAAACCTCGCCAAGCATATTGAAAATATCAAAATGTTTGGTGTTCCGCTTGTTGTCGCGATAAATAAGTCGTGTTCTGACACACAGCCAAAGATAGACATAATTAAAAATGAATGTGAAAAACAGGGTGTTGCGGCCATTGAGTCGGAAATATGGGAAAAGGGCGGACTAGGAGGGATAAAAATTGCAAAAAAGGTTGTTTCACTCTGCAATGCAAAATCAAGTTTTAAACCATTGTATAAACTTTCCTCTTCGATAAAAGATAAAATAAATACGATTGCCGGAAAAATATACGGTGCTGACGGAGTTGATTACACAACAGAGGCTGAAAATAATATTATTGAGCTGGAAAAATTGAATCTGGAAGGTTTGCCGGTATGTATCGCCAAAACGCAATATTCGTTATCGGATAATCATAAGTTGCAAGGTCGTCCAAAAGGATTTAAGATTACAATAAGAAGGCTTAAGCCATGCGAAGGCGCCGGATTTATTGTAGCTTATGCCGGAGATATTTTGACAATGCCGGGATTTCCAAAACACCCTGCAGCTGAAAATATTGATATTGACGAAAATGGAAAGATAGAAGGATTATTCTAATGAACCAAAAAAAAATTGAAAAAGCCGTTAAAGATATTCTTGAAGCAATTGGAGAAAATCCGAATAGGGAAGGGCTCAAAAACACTCCTGCGCGCGTAGCGCGAATGTATGCCGAGATTTTCGAAGGAATAAAAAAGGATCCTTCAAAAGAAATATCTGTTTTCCATAACGAAGACCACGAGGAAATGGTAATGGTAAAAGATATTCCGTTTTACTCAATGTGCGAGCATCATATGGTGCCGTTTATAGGAAAAGCCCATGTTGCGTATATACCTACAAAAGGAAAAGTAACGGGACTTAGCAAATTAGTCAGAGTAGTTGAAATTTATGCGAAAAGATTACAGGTTCAGGAGCGGCTTACCGGCCAGATCGCCGATACACTGATGCAAAGCTTAAAACCTCGCGGAGTTCTTGTCATAATCGAAGCGGAGCATCTGTGCATGTCAATGAGAGGGGTAAGAAAACCCGGTTCAACCACAGTTACATCCGCGGTAAGAGGAATCTTTCAAAAAAGCGATAAAACAAGGGCCGAAGCTCTTACGTTAATACGATCTTGAT
>Ga0265296_1000497_pt1 | contig 58960 bp, 35 predicted proteins | sample MunlanPumphouse1_FD_189073 | JGI IMG/M metagenome (GOLD analysis project Ga0265296, IMG submission 189073) | Groundwater microbial communities from a municipal landfill in Southern Ontario, Canada - Pumphouse #1 | ecosystem: Environmental > Aquatic > Deep subsurface > Groundwater | place...
GTCGCTGTCGCCCTGGACGGAAGCTTCTTCGCCACCGGCCAGCGCTGCACCGCCTCCAGCCGCCTGATCGTGCAGGATGGGATTCATGAACGTTTCGTCGCCCTGCTGGCTGAACGGGTTGCGGCGTTGCGCGTCGGCGGCGCGCTTGATCCCAACACCCAGATCGGCCCGGCGGTGTCCGAAGATCAGCGTGAAACCTCTTACCGCTATATCGACATCGCCCGTTCAGAGGGCGGTCGCATCGCGGCGGGCGGAGAACGGCTGACCCTCGATGCACCCGGCTGGTACGTCCAGCCGACCCTGATCGCCGACACCGACGCCGCCTCGCGCATCAACAATGAGGAAGTCTTCGGGCCTGTCGCCTCGACCATCCGGGTCAAGGACTACGAAGAAGCCCTGGCCGTCGCCAACGGCGCCGAGTTCGGCCTGTCGGCGGGCATCGTCACCCAGTCGCTGAAATACGCCCGCGACTTCCAGCGACGCGCCAAGGCAGGCATGACCATGGTCAACCTTCCGACCGCCGGGGTCGACTATCACGTGCCCTTCGGCGGCACGAAGAAGTCCAGCTATGGCGCGCGCGAGCAGGGCTTCGCCGCCGCCGATTTCTTCACCCAGATCAAGACCAGCTACAGCGCAGGTTAAGCGCACAGGGATCGCGGACTAGAGCGGAGCCGCGATCCCGCCCCCAATTCCCAATCCCCGCCACGGTAAACGACCCCGACTTTCCTGCCTCGAACAGGAGACAGGCTTCCGCTCGGCTGGCTCGCAGAGCTTGTCTCACCCGCGCGTGAGGCGGCTTCCGACTGCCGCTAGAAGCCGAGCCTCGCGCTCCCAATCCCTACGCTGAGGGTTATTATATATAATAAATGCCCAATGGCAGACTCATAGAAACTGATATCTATTATTTCACATGAAATCGTTTGACCAGCGACTGACGGCATAAATGATAGATAATTCAGAGGCAGACGCACACGCGATCTACCACGCGCCCTTCATGGACCTGCTTTATCGGGCCCAGACGGTGCACCGGGCCCACTTCGAGCCCAGCACGATCCAGTGCTCCAAGCTGCTGTCCATCAAGACCGGCGGCTGTCCCGAGGACTGCTCCTACTGCTCGCAGTCTGCGCGCTATGACTCCGAACTGTCGGCGTCCAAGATGATGGAGGTCCAGAAGGTCCTGAATGAGGCGCGCAAGGCCAAGGCGGCGGGCGCGACGCGCTACTGCATGGGCGCCGCCTGGCGCTCGCCCAAGGCGCGCGCCATGCCGGGCGTCCTGGCCATGGTCCGGGGCGTCAAGGCGATGGGGCTGGAGACCTGCATGACCTTGGGCATGCTCTCCGACGATCAGGCGGCCCAGCTGCGCGAGGCGGGCCTCGACTATTACAACCACAACATCGACACCTCGGAGCGCTACTACGCCGAGGTCATCACCAGCCGCACCTTCGCCGACCGGCTGGACACGCTGGACCGCGTCCGCGCGGCGGGGATCAACGTCTGTTCGGGCGGCATCGTCGGCATGGGCGAGACCGCCGACGATCGCATCGACATGCTGCGCACCCTGGCCTCGCTGGAAGAGCCGCCGGAATCCGTGCCAATCAACATGCTGATGCCGATGAAGGGCACGCCGATGGCCGACATGGCCCCGCTTGACCCGATCGAGATGGTCCGCACCATCGCCACGGCCCGCATCCTGATGCCGCGCGCCTATGTCCGCCTGTCAGCCGGGCGTTCGGAGATGAGCGACGAACTGCAGGCCCTGTGCTTCTTCGCCGGCGCCAACTCCATCTTCGTCGGCGACACCCTGCTGACCGCCGACAACCCTGGCGAAGACAAGGACGCCCTGCTCTTCAACAAGCTAAACCTGCGCGCCGAGGTCGCCGAAGCCACGCCCTGCCCCAAGCCCGCTGAGGCGCGCGCTCAAGAACAGGCCGCGTGATCCCACACCCGCGCCATCGGGCTCGACGCCCTGAACCGGGGCAGGCCTAGACCGCTCGCCCCAGATGGCGTTCGACCGTCGCCACCGCCGCCTTGACGTCCCGCATGCGGATCGCCGCCATCAGGGCGCGGTGATCGGCGTCGGGCCGGGGCCTCCATCGGTCCTTGTACTGCACCAGCATGTAGCGCGCGCCGTGCAGTTGCAGATTGCCGACGTCTTCGAGCAACCTCGGCATGCCGCACGCCGCCATGGTTCCCAGGTGGAAGGCGCGGTTGGCCGCCTCCCAATCATAGATGTTCTCCGCCGCGTCGCAGGTCAGACGCAGATCCTCCAGCCGCCCGATCTCGTCCTGGGTCAGGTTGGGCACCGAATGCATCAGGGCCAGCGGCTCCAGCGCCCCGCGCATCAGCTTCACCTCGCGCTGCGCCGCTTGATCCAGAGGGGCGACCCTGACCCCGACATTCGGCTTGCTGACCGCAAGCCCCCTGGCGACGAGGCGCAGAAACGCCTCCCGCACCGGGACATGGCTGACCTGAAACTCCTCCGCGACATGGTCCTGGCGCAGCTTGGCGTCCGGCGCGAGATCCCCGCGCACGATCCGAACCACAAGTTCGTCAGCAATCGCGTCCGGCGACAGACTATGTCTTTTGATGGTCACGTTAGCCTGGCGACTGATTATCTATAATGCAGTCCTATATTTTAGGACCCTGCCGCGCAACACAATGCAGGCCGGCCCGCGGGACGGACCGGCCTGTTGGTCGCTCAGGGACGTTGATCGCTTCTAGAAGCGGATATTGAGACCCGCAACCACGCGGCGGTCGGTCAGACCATTGTAGCAGAGCAGCGCATCGTCATTGATGCAGTACTCGTTGGCGTCTTCCCGCGTGAGGTTGATCGCCTCGATGCCGACGCTGGCCCAACGGTTGAACTCATAGTTGACGCTGGCGTTGAGCTGACCGCGGTCGTCGCTGACGCGCGGCACATCGAAGGCCGAGGTGAAGGCCTCATTGTTGATGAAGTCCGAGCGCCACGTATAGCGCATCCGCGCGCTCAGCCCGCCCCGCTCATAGAAGAGCGTCGCGTTGTAGGAATACTTGGACAGGTTCTCCAGTTCGACCAGGTCCTGCGGCAGAGGATTGAAGCCTAGATCCCGGGTCGTGTTGCGCGTCAGGCCGATAGTCCGGTAGCTGTCCACGTTTCCGCCGGTCTTCTGATAGGTGAAGTTGCCGATGAAGCCGAAGCCCGAAGCCCAACCCAGACGGTCCTCCCACTGGGACAGATCGTACTGGAACGCCGCTTCGACGCCGGTCTGGGTCGTCTCGCCGTCCACGTTGAAGGTCGAAGACAGAGGCACGCAGATGCCCGTCTGACCCTTGTCCGGATGGTTGACGTTGATGATGGCGATCGGGTTGTAGATGCCGCCGCCGGGGCAGGACGGATCGCGGCTTCTGTTCACCACCCCGTCCACGGCATTGTCCGGCGGGCTTTCCGTGACGCTGGCGAACAGGTTGTCGCGCACCTTGTGGAAGACGCCCAGGCTGACCAGGCTGGACGGAGCGAAGTAGTATTCGGCCGACAGGTCGAACGACAGGACCGTTTCGGGCTGCAGGTTGGGGTTGCCCCGGTTGACCGCAGTGTTCTCGCTGGTGGCGAATGTCACCGAGGACGACAGACGGTTGAAGTCGGGACGGCGGATGTCGCGGGCGACGCCGGCGCGGAGGATGACGTCCTCACGCGGTTCGGCGACCAGATTGAAGCGTGGGAGCCAGAACTCATAGGAGGTGTCAAACACCTCTCGCGTCGAGACTCCGCCGGTGGCGACTGTGTTGCCGACCGAGCTCAGATCCGTGCTGACATAGCGGACGCCCGCGTTGCCGCGCACCGGCACGCCGAACGGCTCGGCGTCGAAATTGGCCTGCAAGTAGGCGGTGCTGGTGTCTTCGATGATTTCGAAGAAGGCGCTGGCCTGCGAGGTCGGCGCGCCGATCAACGGGATGTTGGAGCCGTTGGCCGCATTGCTGGCGGCGATCGCGGCGTTGAACCCCGCCAGGGTTCCCGCAGGATCGCGGAAGGCGCGGGCGCCGTCGATAATCAGGAAGTCCGAGAAATACAGACGCCGGTCATCGGCCGCGTTGAAATTGTTCGGTCCCGCGGTCAGCAGGTTCGAGAACCGATCACCGCTCGGCCGGAAGAAGGACGAGGTGATGTTGGTGAAGTTCGTCGTCCCGGTGACGTTGTCGTTGAGAGCGCTCGTCTCGTTCCAGCGCAGGCCGGCGTCGACCGAGGTGATGAAGGGCAGGATGCCATCCGTGGCGTAGGAAACGTCCAGGCGAACCGCCTTCTCCTCATTCTCGCGGATGCTGCGTCCCTGGGCCACCTGCTGCAGGCGGTAGTTGGCCGGGTCCAGCAACTGGGCTGCGGTGGGCGTGGAGGCCTGACCCTGGGCGATGCCGAATTGCAGCGTCCCGTCACGCAGATCGAACTCGATCGGCACGCCATTGGCCAGCGACACGCCCTGGACCGGCTGCGGTCCGTTGGGATTGACGAATTCCAGCGTCGTATTGAAGCTCGGCAGCACCGAGTCAGAGGTCGACAGCGACGCCTGGCCGCTTAGCGACAGGCGATCATGATGCCACTCGCCGCCCAGGGCGAACACCCGGCTCTCGGTCAGGCGCGAGCCGGTATCGCTGGTGGTCCGCAGATAGGGCGCCAGGTTGCCGTCCGTACGGGGCAGGATGACGCCCGACTGCACGGCCTGGACCGAGCCCAGGTCGATGACGCCGTTCGGTCCCTGAACCTTGCCCAGGTTGACCGTCTCGAACGAGGTGTTCGTCGTGTTGTCGACCACGCCGTTGTCCGACACCGTCGAGATCTGGACCGTCGAGCTCTGCTCGGCGCGCTGCTGGTCGTTCAGCGTCACGTCGAAATAAAATTTCAGGTTGTCCCTGGGTTTCCACTCCGCCGAACCCGCGAAATTCTTCGTCTCATATTCGAAATTATCCAGGTCCTGGTTGAAGAACTGGATGCGCAGGAAGGGGAAGGCCTCGGCGCTCGCCCGGCCGGAGGTCGGCGTGACGACGGCGTCGCGGTCGACGCGCGGCCGGAAGGCGGCGACATCCTGCTCGGCGTAGCTGAAGCTGCCGACCAGGCCGAACTCGCCGAAATCCGTATCCCAGCGCTTGCCTATGGTGCCCGAATATCGTGGGGTCAGGGTATCGGACAGATCGCTGTATTCCGACTGCGCGCGGAAGGCGATCAGGGGTTCTTTCAGATCCAGCGGACGGATCGTCCGCAGGTTGATGGTGCCGCCCACCGAGCCTTCGATGGTCTTGGCTTCGGGCACCTTGATGACCTCGACCGAACTGATCATCGACGCCGCCAGATCGTCGAAGCTAATGCCCGAACGTCCCGAGCCCGACCCGACGGTGGAGACGCCGTTGATCTCGACCCGGTTCGCGTCCGTGCCGCGAATCTGCACGCCGCGTCCGACGCCCGCCTCGCGGGTGATCTGGATGCCAGTGACGTTCTCAAGCACCTCGGCCAGGTTCTGATCCGGCAGCTTGCCGATGTCCTCGGCCTCAATGACCTCGACCAGATTATCCGCCTTGCGCTTCTGCGACAGCGCGTTCTGCAGCGACGCCCGGATGCCGGTGACGACGATCTCGTCGACCTGGGTGGCCGCCTCGTCCTGCCCCGCTTCGGCGTTTTGAGCGAACGCCGGGGCGGCGATCATCATCGCCGTCGTCGTCAGCAGAATGGTCGTCAGTCGCTTGCCGGACCTCGAACGAGCCCCGGCATCCCCAAAGTGCCTCATGCGTGCCTCCCAGCCGCGTTTCTTTTTGTTGGCTGAACGCTGGATTGGCCATACCCATCTGTCAACCCATTTTCAGACCAGATGCTGACGATTTTATAGACCAATAGACCGGACCAGTTGGATCATTTGTCCATACCAGCCCATCACGCAGCCGACGCCGCCCCCGCCGGTCGCGCGTTGAAACCCGCTCCCGTCAGAGCGCTCGCCTCAGCGGCTGCCGCCGCGCTCCCCCCGGATCAGCGCCTCGATTTCGGCCAGATCCGTCTCGGCGTTGTCGCCGGGGGTGGTCATGGCCAGGGCCCCGTGGGCGGCCGCCAGCTCCACCGTCTGCTGGGCGCTCTCGCCGGCCATGAGCCCGTGGATGAGGCCCGAGGCGAAGGCGTCGCCGCCCCCGACGCGATCCAGGATCTCCAGATCAGGCCGGGCGATGGAGACGTGGCGTTCGTTTCGTTCGTGGAAGACCCCCTGCCAGCCGTTGACGCTGGCGCTCTTCGGATCGCGCAGGGTGTAGGCGACGCCCCTGAGATGCGGAAAGGCGTCGAAGGCCATCTGCGCCGCCTTGGACGGCGGCCCCGGATCGGTGGGCCAGGCCCGCCGCCCGACCTCTTCGCTGACCAGACCCAGGCAGGCGGCCAGCCCCCGGTCGTCGGCGAAGACCAGGTCGCATTCGGCCACGATCGCCCGATTGACCGCGCGCAGGACCTCAGGGTCCGGGTGACTGCGCCACAGGCTCTCGCGATAGTTGAGGTCGTAGGACACGGTGACGCCGAGACGCCGCGCCGCCCGCACGGCCGCGAGGGCCGTCTGCGCCGTCTGCGCCGACAGGGCCGCGAAGACGCCGCCCGTGTGCAGCCAGCGCGCCCCGGTCGCCCCCAGAAGGTCGTCCCAGTCGAAGGCCTGCGGATCAAGCGCCGAGGCCGCCGAGTGGGCCCGGTCGGACACCCCCTGGGGCGGGCGCACGCCGAAGCCGCGCTCGGTGAAGTTGAGCCCCATCCGCGCCTCGCGTCCGACGCCGTCGTAGTCGCGCCAGACGATGGCGCCGACGTCCACGCGCGCCTGGGCGATCAGGCTTTCGGCCAGGAAGCCCAGGGGGTTGCGTGGCAAGGCGGTCAGCACCGCTGTCGGTCGTCGAAAGGTCCGACTGAGCCCGCGCGCGACGTTATACTCGCCGCCGCCCTCGCAGACGTCGAAGGCGCGGGCGCTGCGAATCCGCCCTTCGCCCGGGTCGAAACGCAGCATCACCTCGCCGAGAGCGGCGAGGTCCCAGCGCTTGGCGCCGCCGACAGGCGGCGCCCATGACGTCTTCGCCCCGCTCATCGCGCGTCACACCCGAACAGCGACAGATCGACCGCCTCGGCCATCAGGCGATAGCCCTCGTCATTGGGGTGCAGCATGTCAGGACGAGCGGCGTCGGCGCGGAAGGCCTCGGGATCGGCCGGATCGCGGACGGCCGCGTCGAAATCCACGACCCCGTCGAAAGCGCCCCCGTCACGAATGAAGGCGTTAAGGGTCCGGCGTGTCTCGGACGACGGGGCGTCGTAGCGCTCCGACCCTTTGAACGGCGTCAGGGTGCCGGCGACCACCTTCACCTCATGATCGTGCAGACGGGCGACAAACTGGCGGTAGCCCTGGACCATGTCCGCCGCGTTGCGGCCCGGCTTGGCGGGATCGCCGCCATGCCGGATATCATTGATGCCTTCCAGCAGGATGACGTAGTCGATCTGCGGCAAGGCCAGGAGGTCCCGGTCCAGGCGCGCCAGAGCCGAATGGGACCGACCGTGGTCCAGCAGCTTGTTGCCGCTGATGCCCTGGTTCAGCACGACAAACCGGCCGGGGCAGGTCGCCTCGAAACGGCGCGCCAGGACGCTGGGCCAGTCCCGCTCGGCCCCCAGGGTCGCCGTGGCGCCCTCGGTGATGGAATCGCCGAAGGCCGCAACCACCGTCGGCGCCGTCTCACGTTCGCCATAGACGGCGGAGATCACATTCTGGCGATAATCCAGAGCGACCTCGTCGCCAGGCGTGTCCGGCCCCTCCCCCACCCTGACGACCGTGCGGCGCACAGCGGGGCGGGTCGGATCGGGGAAGCGCAGGCTGACCGAAATCTGCGAGAAGGCCGGGGCCTCCAGGGCGACCGGATCGCTGATCAGGACGGAGCCGACCGGGATCACCACCTCGCTGCGTCCATCAAAGAGAACCGGCGCCGCCCCCGGCGCGCCTTGCAGGCCCAGCCGCATGTCGGCCACACGCAGCGGCGCATCGCCCAGTTCGTTGCTGACGCGCAGCCGCAGCGCGCGCACCGAGGCGCCGAGGCGCATATCCTGGCGGACGGTCTGTCCCGCGAACTGCACGGGCGCCTCGGGCGTCCCGTCCTTGCGGTCGGGCGCGGGCGAGGCGGTCCAGACGGGGCTCCAGACCTGAGCCGAGGCCGTTCCCGCGGCCCCCAGGGCGGCGCCGGCGAACGCGAGCGCCAGGACGGCGGCGCGACCGCGTCGAGCGCGACGCGGGGCGAACGGTTGAACAGGCGTCGAACAGATCATCTCAGGGCCTCGAAGGAGAACAGGTGTCGGGAGCGAAGACGTCGGCGTCGATCGCCTCGGCCATCAGGCGATGGCCTTCGTCGTTAGGGTGGTAGCCGTCTTCGCGGTGCGCGCCCGCCCGGATGCGGCCGGGCCGGGCCGGATCGTCGAGCGCCGCCTCGAAATCAATGACGCCGTCGAAGATCGCGCCCTGGCGGATCAGGGCGTTGAGCGAGCGGCGCTTGTCGTCCGTCGTCGGGCCGGGAATGGCGGGCTCGGCCACGGGCGAGGCCAGTATGGGCGTCAGCACCCCGCCGATGACCTTGATGTGATGGGACTGCAGCACCTGCGCAGCCTGGCGATACCCGGCGGCGACTTCGTCCACCCCGGCGCCGGGACGGTCGCGCGCCGGGCCCTTCTGGCGCACATCGTTGAGACCGGCCATCAGCACCACATGGGTGACGCCGGGCATGGCCAGAACGTCGCGCTCCAGCCGCGACACGAGCGAGGGCGACCGCCCGTCCGAGGCCACCATATTGCCGCCAATCCCGGCGTTCACGACCACGAAGGCGCCGGGACAGGCGTCTTCCAGACGGCGGCCCAACTGATGCGGCCAGGCTCGGTGGGCGCCGAGGGTCGTCGAACCGCCCTCGGTGATGGAATCTCCGACAGCGACGATGACGGCGGCAGGAGCGCTCGGCCGCTCGGCCAGCACCGCCGAGACCACGCCCTGCCCTCGCAGAAGCGGCGCGTCGTCGGCGGGTGCGGCGTCGCCCGCCGCGAGCCGCACAGGGCCCAACCGGACGGCGGGCCGGGTCTCTTCGGGCAGATAGGCGCTGACCGTCAGCTCAGCATAGGCGGGAACCGCCAAGACCAGCGGATCGCTGAGCGCGAAGCCGCCGGGCGGAATGGCCAAATGGGTCGCGCCGCCAAATCGCAGGGGTCGCGCGGCCTCGCCCTTCAGTCCCGCCTCGGCGCGGCCGATGACCAGCGGCGCTTCGCCCAGTTCATTGCTGAACCGGACGCGCACCGCCGTCGCCGCCGACGCCATCAGCAGATCCTGCCGCAGAGTAACGTTTCGCAGCAGCGGCGGCGCCCCATTGGCGGCGGCCTCGTTCCGCCACGGCATGGGCGAAGCCAGCCAGGACGGAACCCAGACCTGGGCCGTTGCGACGGCGGGCGCCCCCAGCGCCATGCTCAGGCTGACGAGCAGCGCCGCCAGGGGCCGCGCCGGTCTGCGTCGTAAGAAAGGGGCGCCCGCCATCGCTTGCCTCAGGCTCAGGAGAAGTAGGTGCCGCCGTTCACGTCGACGTTGGCGCCGGTCATGAACCCTGCCGCATCCGACGCCAGGAAGACGGCGACGTCAGCAGCCTCACCCGGACGGCCTTCACGGCGTAGCGGCGTGCCGTTGGCCACGGCCTGGCGCACCTCGGGCTTGGTGAAATCGTCGTGGAAGCGGGTCGAGATCATGCCGCAGCACAGGGCGTTGACGCGGATTCCCTTGGGGCCCAGCTCCTTGGCCATGGCGCGGGTGAAGGTCATCACCGCCGCCTTGGACGCCGCATAGAGGGAGGCGCCGGGGCCGCCGCCGTCACGCCCCGCCTGGGAGGCGAAGTTCACGATGGCCGCACCTTCCGCCATGTGCGGGACGACCGCTCGCGTCGTCAGGAAGGTCGAACGGAAGTTCACGTCCATGACCTGGTCGAAGAAGGCGTCGTCGATCTCCAGCAGCGGCTTGCGCGCCACCATGCCGCCGGCGGTGTTGATCAGGATGTCGATGTTCATCCCGAACGCCGCCTGGGCGGCCGACACCAGGCCGTCGACGCCCTCAGGCGTGGTGACGTCGGCGCGATGCAGGATGGCGGTTCCGCCGGCGGCCTTGATCATGCCCAGCGTCTCTTCCGCGCTGGCGGCGTCGTTGGCGTAGTTGACCACGACCCTGGCGCCTTCCGCCGCCAGCTTCAGCGACACTTCGCGTCCGATGTCGCGCCCGCCGCCTGTGACGATGGCCACCTTGTTGTTGAGTTTCATCTCGCTCTTGGTCCTTGGAAAGCAAAGTGATGGGTGAAGGGGATCAGCCGCGCGTCGACGAGACGTCGACCTTCTCGATCCGGCCGGTCACGACCCAGATCGCGACCAGGGAGAGCGGCACGAGCGCGGCCACCAGGATGAACATGGGGGCGTAGGAAACCTTGGTCATGACCGGCACCAGCCAGGTGGTGATCAGGGTTCCCGCCACGGCCGCCATGCCGCCGACGCCCGCCAGGGAGCCGACCGACTTGCCGTGGAAGACGTCGCCCGGCAGCGTCTGGATGTTGCCGATGGCGACCTGGAAGCCGAACAGAACGGCGGCGATGGTCAAGACGGCGACTGTCGGATCATGGGCGAGCACCGCGCCCAGCAGGGCCGGCGCCATGATCAGACAGCCCAGGGTGATGACCCATTTGCGAGCGCGGTCGATCGAACGGCCCGAGGCGATCAGACGCCCCGACAGCCAGCCGCCGAACAGGCTGCCCAGCATGGCCCCGACGAAAGGCACCCAGGCGAAGATGCCGATCTGCTTGATGTCGAAGGAAAAGGTCTCGGCCAGGTAGATCGGCAGCCAGGAGACGAACAGCCACCAGATCGGATCGAGGAAGAAGCGGGCCAGGACGATGCCCCAGCTCTGCCGATGCGACATCATCTGCTTCAGGCTGAGCGCCTGGGCGGGCTCGGCCTCGGGCGCAGCCGCCTCGGCCGGGGCGTCCAGAATCAGGGCGCGCTCGGCGGCGTTGACCCAGGGGTGCTTGTCCGGCCCGGCGCGATAGATCACCAGCCAGGGCAGCACCCAGATGAAGCCCAGGGCGCCGACCAGCAGGAAGGTGCCCTTCCACCCCAGCGACAGGAAGAGGAAGGCGATCAGGGGCGCCGAGACGATGGCGCCGATCGAGGCTCCGGCGTTGAAGATGCCCTGGGCCAGGGCCCGTTCCTTGGGCGGAAACCACTCGGCGTTGGCCTTGACCGCGCCGGGCCATGCGCCGGCTTCGCTGACGCCCAGCATGGCGCGGAAGATGCTGAAGGAGGCGATGCTGCTGGCCGTGGCGTGCAGGGCGATGGAGATCGACCAGAGGCCGATCGACCAGGCAAAGCCCAGCCGCGTGCCGATGCGGTCGAACAGCCGCCCGAAGGCGAACTGGCCTGCCGCGTAGAAGAGCATGAAGATAGTGACCAGAAGGGCGTAGTCCTCCTTGGTCGCGCCGATCTCGCCGGCGATCTCGGGCCACATCACCGCCAGGGCGTTGCGGTCGATGTAGTTGATCACTGTGGCCACCGCGATCATGGCGATGATGGCCCACCGGACGGCGGATCTCTTTTGCATGTCTGCTCCTCCCCTTATCAGGCCCTTATCGGGCCCTTGTCGGGCCGGTCGCGCGCGGCGCCGGCCTCTCTATTGATCCAGTCGCGCCCAGGGCCCGGTCCAACGCCAGGTCCGGCCGTTGGCCGTAACGGCGTGCGCGGCGCGGGGCGACGGATCGTCGGCCACGCCCAGAACCACCGTCTTGCCCGAGGCGAGGGTTACGACGACCACCTCGGCGTCGGCGCCTCGGATGCTGCGCAGGTCGCGGATGGCGCTGTCGGCGCCGACCACGGTCTCGGCCCGACCGTCGTAGCGGCCGTGCGGCTCGAGCACGCCGACGAAGGTCGCGTCCTTCTGGCCATCGGCCCGCAGGATCAGGGCCGGCTCGCGGCGCAAGTTGAAGTCCGGGTCGTTGGCGCCGCTCTCGGCCAGGATGGCCTGGGCCGGCACGCTCGAGGCGAAGCGCCAGGTGTAGAAGCGGCCGTCCAGCAGCCAGGTCAGGCTGCGGCTGTCCTGCGAAGGCTGGGAAACGGCGTCGACCCACAGGTGCTGATAGCCGTCAGCCGCGCCGAGAACCGGGCGTGCCGCCACCGCGCGCTCAGCCTCGAAGCCCAGCTTCATGATGTGGCCGTTGTAGTGCAGCGGCAGGTCGTAGCGCGCCGGGCGCTCGCCGGAGACGCGCAGCAGGTCAATGACGACCGGCCGCTCCAGCTCCGGGTGCTCGACCAGGGCCTGGGTGCGGGTGAACGTCACCCCGTCATAGGCCCCCTCCTGACGCGCCGAGACGATCTGCGTGCCCTCGACCGTGTCGAAGAAGAGCACCTGAGGCGGGTGGTTTTGACCTGTCTGCCACTCGCCGCCGAACTGGTTGCGCTCGTTCACCACCAGGGTGTTGTGCGCGACCGTCGCCTTGGCCCAGCTGTTGTTCTCGGGCAGGTAGACGCCCCCGGCCTTGGCCTCGATATTGAGGAAGCGCGCGGCGCCGTAGTCCGTCACCACGGTCTGACCGTTGTCGTAGAAGAGCCAGTTGAGCTTGTCGAAATGGCCATGACCCATGCCCATGGCCGTCGCCTTCTGGACCAGTGCCTGACCGTCCTCGCCGCCCGCACGCAGAATCGCCAGCGCGCCATGCGTCCCGTCCGGGCCGTCGCTCAGCAGCACCGAACGGAAGGCGTAGGGCCGCGCAGCGCCCGAGGCCGCCGCTTCCGCCACCTTCAGGCCCTCGGGCGACAAGAGGGTCCGACCCTGCCGCTGAGCAATGGACAGCAGGCCCGCGTCCTGGGTGCGCGCGTAGACGGAGGCGACGCCCGTCACCAGTTCCTCGGTGTCCAGCCCCTTGTCGAGAATGGCGTCGTTGATCGGGATGAAATAGCCGCCGTAGCTGGACTGGATCAGCGTATCCACGGCCTTGAGCAGGACCCCGTCACGGCGCTGGAAGATGCCGCGTCCCGGCTCGTTCCGGTCGATGGCGCCCGCGAAGATGATGAAGGGCGCCAAGGCGTAGCGCTGGTAATAGGGCCCCTCTTCGTAATAGCCGTCGGGCGAGAAGAGCTGGTCGATCTGGGTCAGGAAGCCGGCCGAACCGTCCTTCTTCAGCCCCGTCAGCGCCTTGTCGGACAGGTCGCGATCGCGCAGCACATAGCCGGTCATGCCGACGCCGGCGACGGCCCAGGTGGCGTGGTTATGGATGCGTTCGAAATTCTCGGGCGTCTCTGCCGACAGGAAGCCGGCCATGCGACGGAAGACGTCGTCGTCGATACGGCGACGCTCCTCGGCGGTCAGGGTTTCGCGGATCGCGTCGTAGCCCTGGACCGAATAGACGAGCCAGACCGAGTCGTTCAGCGTCTGCCAGAACAGCCGGCCCGGGATCTGCCCCCGACCCGCCGGATGCCCCCCCAGCGTCGGATAGAGCTTGGCGTATTCCAGCAGCAGGTCGCGGGCGAAGTCGGCGTAGGCCTTGTCGCCGGTCAGGCGATACAGGGCCCCGGCGTTGTAGATGGCCTGATAGTTCCGCTTGTGCTGCTCGTGGGTGAAACCGCCGCCGGGATCGCGCGGCGTGGGTACGTTCACGCCCTGGGCCATGGCGGCGCGGACCAGGCCCTCGACCCGCGCGCGCTCGACGGCGAACAGGGGATAGGCGGACCCGGCCTCGGCCATCCGACGCCACTCCTGGGGCGTGGTCAGCACAGGCCCGGTCTCAGCCGAGGCCGCGGCGGAAGCCTGGGCAACGGGAGCGGTCGCCGCCTGAGCGCTCAGGGCGCCGCCAGCGAGAAGAAGAGCCGTCAGAGGCAGGGCGCGCAGCATCAGAATTCCTCCGTCGCCGCGATGGGCGCGATGTCGGTTTGCATCTCGGGCGTGCGGATCAGGCGGTTCCCGGCCACGGCCAGCACCGGCTCGCCGACGCGGTGAGAGAAGGCGACCGCGCCGCTGTCCGTCAGGATGTTGTCGACCAGTTCGGCGTGCTGGACGCCGCGCATCAGGATCGACGGCTGGTCGTTGGAGCCGACCCGCTCAAGGCTCGCGCCCTTGAGCACCAGGCGCGGTCCGAAGGTGCTTTCGTCCGTTCCGCCGCGATAGAGATCAACGAGCGAGCCGCCGATGCGCCGGAAGGCGCCGCCTTCGATCTGCACCAGTTCGGCGTTGTAGGTGCCCCGGTCATCCGTCTCGGCGGCGGCCGAAATCACCGATCCGGTGATGTTCTCGACCCGCACGTCGCGCAGCAGGACGCGGTCGGCCATGACCCCCTTGCCCAGGGCGATCAGGTTGAAGCCGCGATTGACCGTCAGGTCGCGGACCTCGACGTCCTCCAGCACCAGATCGAAGTTCGCCGCGCTGGACCCGGGCGCCACGCGGATGACCGCGTTGCCGGTCTCGTCGGGGGCGTCGGCGCCGCTCACCGTCAGACCCGCCAGCTTCAGCGAGCCGCCCTTGGCCATCTCGAACAGCGAGGGCCGCGAGAAGGCGATCTCCACCTGACCCTGGCCAGAGCCGCGCACCGTCAGCGGCGCCCCAACCGTCAGGGTCCGATCAACCGCATAGCGGCCTGGCGCCAGCACCAGGACGTCGCCCGGACGAGCGGCGGCGACGGCGGCCGCCAGCGCGCCCTCAGTCAGATCGACGGCGATCTCGGCGCCCTGGTCCAGACGCACGGCCTGAACGTCCTTGGGATACCAGGCGACGCCCGTCTCCGCGCGCGGGATCATGACCAGATCGGGCGAGGCGCCTGCGCCCTGCGGCGCTTCGGGAACCAGCAGACCGCTCGCGCCGCGCACCAGGGCGACGTCTCGCGACTGGACGTTGTCGGTAAAGGCCACGCCAGACAGGTCGCCCAGCCTCCGCATCGGCTCGCGCCCGTCCGGGTTGACGATCAGGTTGCGCGAAAAGCGGCTGTCGATCGGCGGTGCCGAGCGCTCAGCGTCCATGCCCGCGCCCAGAAAGAGGCTGCGCGCGTCGATGATGGTGTTGTTCTCGATCACCGCGCCGACGACCTGATGGTAGCGGTTGATTGGAGAATCGGGGACGCCGTGCATCACGCTCAGCGCGGCGGTGAAGCCGTCGCCGGCGATCCCCTCCATATAGTTGTTCCGCACCGTCTGGTTGCGGTTGATGACGCGGATACCGCCCGTATGCGGCTTGCCCCCGCCGATAAAGACATTGTTCTCGACCAGGTTGCCGTCGCCGTGGCGCAGCACCATGGACCCGCGAGAGCGGTAGAAGACGTTGCCGCGATAGGTGTTGCCGCCCGACTTGTTCGAGACGATCTCGACCTCGCCGTCCGCGCCCTCGAACCAGTTGTTTTCGACCACGGTATGGGAGGCTGACAGGGAATCGGCGCTGGTCCCCACCCGCATCGTCTCGCCGCCATTGGAGCCCAGGTTGGGGCGCGGGCCGAAATAGTTGTGGTCAATGCGGTGCCGATTATCGAGGCCCTGCTGCTCGTCGCGCACGACGACCAGGGTCGTGCCGACATTGGTCTTGCCGGTCAGGTGATTGTGGTCAAAGCGGTTATCGCGGCCATACAGCGCCACCCAATTGTCCGACGTGGCTCGATCCGGCTTGTTGTAACCGTCGATCACCAGGCCGGTGACGCGGCTGTCGACGGCGCGATGCTCCTTGGAGCGGCGGAAGGACACCACCTCCCCCGTCGGCGACCAGCCGTCCCGGAAGACCAGGTTGGACGCCAGCAGATGACGGCCCGCCAGCCTGAGATTGGATTGGCCCGACAACACCACCCCGCCCGGCGTCTCGGCCGTCAGGGTGATGGGCTGGCCGGCCCGGCCCTCGCCCTCGAACAGGATCTGGAAGTCGCGCCACACCCCGTCCTTCAGGACAATGGTGTCGCCAGGCCTGACGCCGCTAAGAGCCTGCTGATATTCGGCCGGCGTGGCCACCAAGGTCGACGTCTGGGCGGACACCGCTCCGGCCCACAGCAAGGCGGTCGCAAGCGCCAATCTCGACAACATGATGACCTCCCCCTCCGATCCGCTTTGGCGCGGACCTGTTCGCGGCTTTGGACCCGCTGAGGAAAGCTATCAGGGCGCCGACCAAAGGCAACCGCCTGGTCGGAAGAAAATAAATAAATTTGCAGACCAGTTGGTCTAGACGGAATGAGTGCTGATCAGGAAACGCTCGCGGCTGGCGGCCATCTGGCGTTCCAGGGCCTGCAGAGCCGAGGCCGCGCTGGCGTCCAGCATGGCGGCGAGCAGACGGTTAAAGTGGGTGCGCATGGCGCGCCGGGCCGCAGCCGGATCGCGCGCCTTAAGGGCGTTGAGGATAGCCGCGTGCTCCTCCACCCGCGAGGAGTCGTCGATCTCGCAAACGGCCTGGTGAGCGGCGCTGACCGCGGGCTGCTCGGTGCGCATGCGCCACAGCGTCTCGATGGTGTGCAAGACCGCGGCATTGTTGGCGGAGGCGGCGATGAGCCGATGGAACTCGCGATCAGCCGCGTCGGGGTCCAACTCCGGATTCGTCCCGCCCATCGCCTCGACGAGGTAGTCCAGTCGGGCCAGGGCCTCGTCAGTGATGACCGAGGCCGCCAGGGCCGCCGCCTCCGATTCGAACAGGGAGCGCGCCTCCGTGACCTCGAAAGGGCTTACCGACGGCAGGGCGTCCGCCTTCTGGGGCGTCGAGCAGACAAAGACGCCCGACCCGGTCTTGATCGCCAACTTCCCCTGAGCCTGAAGCGCCACCTCGGCTTCGCGCACGGTCACGCGGCTGACGCCGAACCGCTCGGCCAGCTCGCGCTCGCCAGGAAGCTTGGCCCCAGGCCCGAAGCCCTCATCAGCGATGAGCTGAAGAATCTGATCGGCGACCGCATGGAAAAGGCGTTTCTGGCTCATGCCGCCAGCTTAAACGAACCGCAGCGTCTGGCCAATCGGTCTGACGCACCCCAACGCCCTCCGAACATCGTCATATAGAAAGGCCGATCAGTCCCGGTGAGGCGCAGCCGGAACGGTCGTGCAACGAATCTCCCCAACGTCTTTGAATATACAGGTCGATTCGCTGCCTGCGCCCACACGGTGCACGCCGGTGACCGCGCCCGTGGACACCAGGGTGCCAGGCCTCAGGGGGCGGCCCTGCCGGGCGCAGTGCTCCAACAGGAAGCGCACCGATTCCAGCGCTCCGCCCGCCAGCGACAGCGAGCCGCCTTGCCCGACGCTGACGCCGTCGATGACGGTTTCAACCTCGATGCCGTCCAGGTGCTCGCCCCAGTTTGTCAGTTCGGGGCCGATCACCAGGCCGAGATTGTTGCCGAAGTCCGAGGCCACGGCCAAGGGCCCGAGATCATTGATGGCGGACAGAGGGCTGCCCGACCACTCTACACCGATGAAGACCGTCTCGACCTGCTCGGCTGCCGCATCCAACGTCCATTCGGTGCGGCTCGGGTCGACGTCGGGACCGATCCGGGCGACGAATTCAGCCTCGATCGCGGCAAAGCCACCCTCGATGACCGGCAGCAACGTCCGCGCCTCGCCGGCCCTCCACAGGCTGTCGGCGAAGATCGCGCCAGCCAGGCGGTGGGCGCCCAGCGTCGCCTGCAGAGCAGGCGGCACGCCCCCCACCTTCCAGCCGACCGGCTGGCCGGAACGCAGGCGAATGGCCGCCTCCTGAATTGCATAGGCGCGCGCGAGATCGGCCGGCATGGGTCCGGGATAGGCGTTCAGCGGCTTGGCGGCGCGGCGAGCGGCGACGAAAGCCTCGGCAATGGCCTTTTCGCCAGGAGTGATCAAGAGCATCTTTTCATCATCCCCCTGAAGCTCGCTCAAACCGAACATAGGCGCCCCATAAACAAGCCGGCTAGTTTTCAAAGGAGGAGCCCGAAGTCAATTCAGACGCCCGCTGCCCCTGGACAAGAGCCTTTGACGTGCCTCTGATTTTTCATGCAGCGGCGACCGGAGTCCTTGGGTTAGTTACGCCTCGCAGCGTGAGGTGAGCAACGGGCCGAGCCGCGCAGCTTTCCATACTGCGCAGCGGCTCGGCCTGTTGCGGTCAAACTGATGGCAAAGGCCTCCGGGGTGAGGTAGCCGATCGACGAGTGCGGCCGGCGGGTATTGTAGTCCAGCGCCCAGGCAGCGACCTTCTAGCGGGCGTGATCCAGACTAAAGAAAAGGCTCTAGTTGAGCAGTTCGTCGCGCATCCGGCCGTTGAAGGATTCCACAAACCCGTTCTGGGTCGGCTTGCCGGGCGCGATGTAGTGCCACTCGATGCCATGATCCTACGTCCAGGCCAGGATGGCCGCGGACGTGAATTCCATGCCGTTGTCGCTGACGATCATGGCGGGACGGCCTCGTCGAGCGATCAGCGCTGTCAGCTCGCGCGCGACGCGGCGTCCCGAGATCAAGGTGTCGGGGATCGTCTGCAGGCACTCGCGGGTCTCGATTAGGATCGGTGCCCGCGTGCCGATGGAGCGACGACGGGAGAGGCGCTTGCGCACCGTCAGACCTTCCTGGCGGTAGAGCCGGTAGATCCGGTTCTTGCCCGAAGGCTCGCCCTCACGTCGCAGCAGCACGAACACAGCCGGCGATAGCCGAACCGTCGCCGCTCGATAGGCCAGCGCGAGCAGCCGCTCCCGCAGCGCCATGTCCGGCTGACGGTAAGATCGGTAGCGCACCGATTTGCGGTCGGCCTTGATGATGGAGCAGGCCCGCCGTTCGCTGACGCCGAGCGCCGCCTTCGGGTGGGCGACTGCCTGGCGCATCGCCACGGGCCGCTGCAGGAGCGGGGCCAGTACGGCCTGACGGTAAAAGAACAAATCGCCGCCCTGGTGAACCAAGACGGCGGCGATTGTACTATTCTAGTGGGTGCGGGAGCAGGATTTGGGCGGTACCTCACGCCGACGATCAGCTTTGAGGCATAGCAGCACTGGAAACCCTCGAAGTCCGCAGGCCCACCTGAACCTGGCCTATCACTGGTTCTACAGGCTGGGCGTGGATGGTGACGTGCCAGATCACTCGATCCTTCTTGAAGAACCGCCATGGCCTTTTCCGCGACAGTGATCTGTTGCGGGAGTTGTTCGAGACGGTGCGGCGCCGCTGCATGACCGAGGGTCGGTTCGTCGGGGAGGGCTTCGCCGTTGACGCCAGCCATCGCCTGACCAAGAGCAGACATTAGCACACCTCCGGTCAGACCTTTCAGCTTCAGTAGGTCAGCCTCAGTCCAGCGCCGACCGTTCGCGGCGGGGCAAGCCCTTTGACGCCCGTGCCGGTTTCGGAAACCTGCACATCCGCATCGAACAGATTGTCGGCCGCCAGCCACAGCGACGCTGTGTCGTTAAACCGCCAATCGGCCCGCACGTCCATTGTGACAGCCGCCCCGAGGACGCGGCTGTTCAGGTCGTCATCGAACCGCTTGCTCTCGTAGCGCGCGCGGGCCGCCAGGCTCAGGCGGTCGCTGGCGCGCCAGTCGATACCGGCCGAGGCGCTCCAGATCGGCGCCTGGGCCGGGCGCAGGCCGGTCAGTTGCGGAGCGACCGATCCGCCGTCCACACGGGCGTCGGTGATCGACACGGCGCCGATCAGGTCCAGCCCCCCGCGCAGGGTCTGGCGCGCGCTGATCTCGACGCCCGTCGCTTCAATGGTCCCGGCGTTCTGGCGCTGGCGCAGCACGCCGCCGGCGGGGACGAAGCCCGCGCGGGGGAAGGTTCCCGGCCCCTCGCCTATGGTGACGTTGACGATGGCGTCCTCGATCCGGTTCCAGAACAGGGTCGCCGTCAGCGCCGAAATGGGCCCCTCGAACGCCAGGCCGGCCTCGACGCCTTGCAGGGTTTCAGGGACGAGACCGGCATTGGCCTCGGTCAGGTCGTTGCCGACGCGAAAAGGGCGATGCAGTTCGTTCAGGGTGGCGGGCCGGAAACCGGAATAGGCCGCAGCGCGCGCCGCCCAGCCGCCCCCGATCATGCGCCGCGCCGCCAGACGCGCGCTGACCACCTCGCCCGAGCGTTCGGGATCGGCCTCGTCCAGCGTCGGCGCGCCGGTGGCCCGATCACGCTCCAGCCGACGCCCGTTCTCGTTCTTCCAGCCGTCCAGACGCAAGCCCCCGGCGAATAGCCACGGCCCGTTCTCCAGCGAGCCCTCGCCGTAGACGCCCGCCACCGAGGTCTCGCCTCCGGCGATGCGGTCTCGCGTGTAGTCTCCCACCATGTAGCGGAACCGTTCGTGCGTCTCGCCCTCGTTGAAACGGGCGTCGGCGCCGACCTCCCATTCCGCGCGCCCGCCCAACAGACCGTCACGGCGGCCGCGCAAGGCGGCGTTCAGGCCCCAGCCCGTGGCCGGCGTCTCGTATTGATCATTGGCGGGCGTGGTTGTCGCCCGATCCGCCGCCACGGCGACCGAGGTGTTGGCGAAATCGCTCTCTCGCCGCCAGGCCTGCAGTCGCCAACCCGCCTGCTCGGCGGTCGCCTGACGCGCGACGGCGGCCGACAGCACATGGCCGCTTGCCGTTGAACGGGCGCCGGCTAGACCGGAGCCGCGATCCTCTTCATAGCCGCCCGCGCGCAGCGACAGGGCGGCGTCGCCAAGGGGCAGATCCGCGCGCAGGGAAGCGCTCTTCGCCTCCAGATCGAGCGGCGTGTCCGCGGCCCCCGCCGCCGCGCCGCGCACAGGCACATAGCCGTCGCTGGTCTCATAAAGGACCGACCCGGTCAGCCGCGCCGGCCCAGCATCCACTCCGCCCGATCCCGCCAGCCGCGCCCCGCCGCGCTCGGCGATGGAGGCGTCCAGCACCCCGCCGCGCTCGCGCTCGCGCAACTGGATCACCCCGGTCAGGGCGCCCGCGCCGTAAGGGCCGGCCCCGGCGCCGCGCACGATGTCCAGGCTCTCGATGCTTTCGGTCGGCAGCTGCGACCAGATCACCCAGCCGCCGAAGGGATCGTTCAGCGGCACGCCGTCCAGCGTCACCAGCGTCCGCCCGGCGCCCGATGGCGCGATGGCGCGCAAGGATATCCCCTGCGTCGTCGGGTTGGCCGCCAGACTGGAGGTGCGCCGGAACAGGGACACCGCCGGAACCGTCGCCAAAGCCTCGTCCAGACGCGTGGAGGTCGACAGCGTCTCCTTGCCCAAACGGATCACCGAGAAGGCCGCCTCTCCCGCCGCCGGCGGCAAGCGCGCGGCGGTGACGATGACGTCGTCGACAGAGGTGGTCTGCGGCTGGAACTCTATCACTCGAACTTCCCTGTCGTTCGCCTAGCGTGGCGGCAGCGCCTTCGACAGATAGTCGATGACCGTGTTGATGTCGTCCGCCGAGGCCTGCATCCCGTTCGACTCCATGCGAGCGACGATGGAATCCCACTCCGCCTCTGTGTGGCCGTTGGCTGTGACCAGAACCAGAGAATGGCAGGTGCCGCACAGGCGCTGAGCCACGTTGCGCCCCGCCCCCTGCGGTAGGACGCCGGGCTGAACCACCGCCTTGACCGGCTGAGGCGCCGGGGCCGGCGGGGCGACCACCTGAACCGGCGGCGTGGCCTTGGTCGGGGCTGCTGACACGACGACAGCCTCAGGTTCAGGTGCAGGTTCGACCGGCAACGCAACTTCAGGCGGGAGAGCCGGCGCTTCAACCAAACCGTGCGCAGGGAGCGCCGCCGGAACGGCCTCAGCCGCTACGACCTTGTGAGACCCATCCGCCGGATCGGACGGCTCACAAGCGGACAGACCCACGGCCAGGATGAACGCGACACCCGCGCCCAATCGCGGGATGGAGACAGGACGCATCGCCATCACGCCGCCTCCGCCGCAGTCGGTTCTGCGATGCGTTCCACCCGCCCGACCAGGAAGGTGTAGGAGAAGGCGCCGATCAGAGCGAGGACGCCGATCATGGCCAGGCCGCCGAAGAAGGAGCCAGTGGCCGCGACGATGAAGCCGATCATCATCGGCGTCACAATGCCTGCCAGATTGGTGCAGAAGTTGAACACCCCCGCCGTCAGCCCGATGAGGCTCTTGGGCGCGACATCCGAGATCAGGGTCCAGCCAAGGTTGGACATGCCCTGGCCGAAGAAGGCGACCGACATGACCGCGATCACCAGGGCGTCGGATTTCAGGAAGGCCGCCGAGATGATGGTCGAGGACAACAGCAGACCGGCCACGATCGGCAGCTTGCGGCCAAAGGTGGCCGAGCCGCTGCGCTTGACCAGGGCGTCCGACAACTGACCGCCGAAGACCACGCCGACCGAGGCGGCGATGAAGGGCAGCACCGCCATCCAGCCGACTTTCAGCCAGGGCATGTCGCGCTCGACCACCAGATAGGTCGGGAACCACGTCAGGAAGAAGACCAGGGTGGCGTTAGTGGCGAACTGGCCGATCGAGGCGCCCAGGATCTGGCGCTTGCTCAGCAGCCAGCCGATCTGTTTCCACGAGAAGGGCGTCTTGCCGGTCGCGGAGGACAAACCACCGCCGCCCGCCGCGATGTGATCCAGTTCCGCCTGATTGACCCTGCGGCTGTGCTCCGGGTCGCGATAGACCCACCACCACAGACCTGCGAACAATACGCCGATCACGCCGGCGATGATGAACAGCGCTCGCCAGCCGAAGGTCCCCGTCACCCAGAAGAGGACCGGGCTGAGGAAGGCGATGCCGAAATACATGCCGACCGAATAGACGCTCTGGGCGCGGGCGCGTTCGCCCTGCGGGAACCAGGCGACCAGGATACGGCTGTTGGCCGGGAAGCATGGCGCCTCGGCGGCGCCCAGCCCCAGGCGATAGATGATTAGCGAGGTCAGACCAGTGGCCGCCCCCTGCAAGCCGGTGAAGATCGACCACACCCCGACCGACAGGGCGTAGGTCAGACGGACGCCAAAGCGGTCCAGGAACATCCCGCCCGGAATCTGGGCCAGGGCGTAACTCCACGAAAAGGCCGAAAACAGGACGCCCATGGTGGCCGCGCCCAGCGCGAGATCCTCGGCCATGCGCGGCGCCGCGACCGCCAGAAGCGAGCGGTCCAGATAGTTGATCATGGTGCCGACGGCGATCAGGGCCAGCACGACGTATCGCGCATGGGTCCGCTTGGGCGGCGTGACGGGCAGGGCTGCGTCCATTGGGATAATCCACTGACTATAGGACGGTCCGACAGACGTCGGATCGGGAGGCGCCCCGCGAAACCCTCAGGTCTCGCGGGGCGGCCGGCGCTAGGGGAGGACGAAGGCGTTGAGGGTGTCCGACATTCGTCTGGCGGCGACGGCGGTGCCCCCTGCCCCGGTCACGACGACATATTGTTTGCCGTCCTTGCCGAGGTAGGTGACAGGCGTGGAGTGGGCGCTGGCGTCCAGCTCGACCGACCACTTCACCTCGCCGGTACGGGCGTCGAAGGCCCGGAAGGTCTGGTCGTTGGTCGCGCCGATGAAGACCAGGCCGCCGGCGGTCTGGATATTGCCGCCCAGATTGCGCGCGCCCGTGGCCACATCGGTCTTCAGACCCGGGATCGTCCCCAGCGGCGCACGCCACAGGATCTCGCCCTTGCTGATGTCGACCGCGACCAGTTCGCCCCAGGGCGTGGGCGTGCACGGCAGCATGGTGTCGGCGTCGATCCGGTAGCTGAAGCCCGACTGGGTGATCGGCGCGCTTGGATCAACCGGCCCCCGACGACGCGGCGGACGCGGCCCGCCGAAGATCGGCGTCACCGGGCCGGCGGCGCGGAATTGGCCCATGTTCTGAACATTGACGATGAAGACGTCAGACGTCGGGCTGTAGGAGGGTCCGCCCCAGTTCGGACCGCCCAGAGTCGAGGGGAAGCTGAGGGTGCCGCGCGTCATCAGCGGACGTCCGTACAGGCCCGTCACCTGGATGTTGTTCTCGTCCCAGAAGGCGGTGCAATAGGCGTGCTGCTCGGGCGTGATGTTGGGGATTTCGTCGCGGGTCATGGTCACACGCGCCAGCGGGCCGGGTCGCACCGGGAAGGGCTGGGTCGGCCAGGCGACGTCGGCCGGATCGTCGCTGCGCGGCGTCGGCCGTTCCTCGATCTCATGCAGGGGACGCCCGGTCTGGCGGTCATAGACGAACAGCAGGCTCTGCTTGCCCGTCAGGGCCACGGCCGGAATCGTACGGTCGCCCTCACGGAAGTTCACCAGAACCGGCGGGGTCGGCATGTCCCAGTCCCACAGATCCTTATGCGTGACCTGATGGTGCCACTTCAGCGCGCCGGTCTGGGCGTCGAGGGCGATGATGCTGTTGGCGTAAAGTTCAGACCCCTGGGCCCGGCCGTTCAGGTCGCCGACGGGAGCGAAGACGATGCCGTTTTCCTCGTCGATAGTGATGGTCGACCAGACGTTGGCGCCGCTGCGGTCCTTCCACTCGTCGCCGACATAGCCTTCATGATTGGCCTCGCCGGGCTGGGGCACGGTATGGAAAGACCAGACCAGTTCTCCGGTGCGGACATCCCAGGCGCGCACGTCGCCGCGCGGTCCGGGCGGCCCCATCTCTCCGGGGCGAGCGCCGGTGATCATCAGGTTCTTGTAGATGGCGACCGGGTTGGGAATGGTGAAGGTGTCGCGGCGGCTCTCGCCCACGATCTCGGACGCCACGCCGACATAGGCGTCGACCTGGCCGTTCTGGCCGAAGTCCGTCGCCAGTTGACGCGTGCGCACGTCCAGCGCCGCCAGATAGCCCTTGTCGGTGGCGAAGATGATGCGCGGGCCATGGGTCTCGTCGCCCGGCCACCAGGCGATGCCGCGACCGTGGATGTTGCGGTCCGATTCCCATTTCCACAGCACCTCGCCCGTCTCGGGCGACAGGGCGATGATGGTGGACTTGAGGTCGGGCAGGTTCGGATTGGTCGGGGTCGAGACGTACATCACGCCGTCGATCACCAGGGGCGTCACCTCCCAGCGGTGATCCAGACCCCGGTCGCCCTCCTCGTCCGTGCCGCCGCCGTAACGGAAGGTCCAGGCGCGCTTCAGCTGGCCGACGTTGTCGGGCGTGATCTGCGTCAGGGGCGAGAAGTTGGTCGCGCCGGGGTTCTGGCCATAGCTGCGCCAGGTCCTGCCGTCGTCAGTCGGGGCGCCAGCGGTCTGGGCCAGAGCCGGGGTTCCGGCCATGAGGATCAGCGACAGGCAGGCGCCGACGCCTTTCAGGGCGCTTCTGGTCATAGGGCGTTCCTTTGCGATTTTCATTGTTGGGGCGCGTCGGGCGTGACGTCGGCGTCGGTCAGGCCGAGGGCCCATTTGATGCCTTCGAGATGGAAGGTGCGGACGGCGGGGTCGTCCCATATCTGCTCGACGTGGCCCATCGAACTGACGAAGACCCGGCCCTTGCCGTAGGTCTTGGCCCAGGCGACCGGGAAGTCGCCATCAGGACGACGCGCCAGTTGCTCTGGCGTCAGCCGCGACGGATCAAGGCGCAGGATGGTGTGGAAGCCGCCCTTCACATAAGGCGCGCCCATATAGGGAAACTGGTCGGTGATGGTGGTCGGCAGACCCGCCGCCCCGGGGAAGTTCGGGTCCTGCACGATGACGCCCGTCGGCTCGACCCGGTATTCGCCCGCCATGAAACCGCCGATCATCTCGCCGTAGTCGGGCCAGTCATAGAAGGCGATCGTGGCGGCGTGGCCGCCGATGAAGCCCTTGCCGTCCTCTTTGACGAAGGCCAGCAGGTCGGCCTTCTGCTGGTCGGACAGGTTGCCCGAGCCGCTGCTCAACAGGAAGACAGCGTCGAAATAGTTGAGGTTGCGAGCGTTGACAGGCCGCCCCTCATAGCGCGTCCCGGTCCCGAGGATGGGCTCACGGGTGATCAACTGGGAGTCGGTGCGAAGGAAGGCGACATAGGCCCCGCTTTCGCGCCCCATTTGCTCGATCACCGCCATAGCGTGATTGATCGAGTCGTGATGGAAGCCGGTCTGGACGTCGGCGATGACCAGCAGCTTCTTCTGTCCGGCATAGGGGTCTGCCATGGCCTGGCCCGGCGCGGGCGCCTGGGCGACGGCGAGGCCTGCACCCGCCCAGACGGCTGTCGCCGTCATCAGCGCCGCCAGCATCATCTTCAGTTTGATCACTTGGTCCCTCCTCAGAAAAACACCTCGACCGGAGGCGGCCCCTCGCCGCCCCCGGTCAAAGCCGGCTCAGAACGCCTTGGTCAGCTCCAGCGACCAGACCCGTCCGAACGGGTTGTGGTTGCCCAGGTCCACCGCCGTCGTGCCGCTGAGCACGATGGGCGGCTGTTCGTCGGACAGGTTCTGGACGTTCACAGCCAGGCGAACCCCGTCGAGCACGCCGCCGAAGCGCCCGTCCTCGAAGGAGTAGGCCACGCCCGCATCCCAGGTCGTCCAGGTCGGGACTTCCGTCTCGGGCAGCTTGACCCCGTTCACGGTGATGGTCGCATTATTCAGGTAGGACCCGACGTAGTTGGCGCTCAGGTTGGCGCTGAGCCCGCCCCGACGATAGTTGACGTTGAAACGTCCGCGCTCGGACACCTGGAAGCCATAGGTGTCGAGGGCGTCGAACAGGGGACCACCTGCGACCACGCTCTTCTCCAGATTCAGAACCTTGGAGAAGCTGGCGTTGAAGGTGAAGTCGCCGAACGCCGTCTCGTGCAGATAGTTGGCGCCGAAATCGAGCCCGCTCTGTTTCACCTCGCCCAGGTTGAGACGTCCGCCGGCGATGATCCCGACCATGGAGCAGTCATTGATCGTCGAGGGCGAGAAAACCGCGTTCTTGTCGGTCAGCCAGGGCAGATAGGCGGGGTTATAGGTCGAGTAATCGCCGTTGACGCAGGTCGTCGGCTGCGGCGCCTTGATGAAGAAGTCCTTGTACAGCTCCAGGTTTTCCGGGCTGGACAGGATCAGCGTCTGGTTCGGAAGGTTTTCGATCCGATCTTCGTATCTCACGTTATAATAGGTGACGCTCAGCTTCAGCGACGGCAGGTAGTTGGGACGATAGTCCCCGCCCAGCGACCAGATGGTCGCCGATTCCGGCCGCAGCCCCTCGGTGTTGCCGGTCCGCGACAGGACCGCGCTCTGACCCGAGGACACATTGGTGATCGGGATGGTCGGATCGTTCAGGCCATTGCTGACATAGACCCGGTTGGTCTGACCGACCGTGGCCGGGTTTGCCTCGATCAGGGTCGGCGCCCGGAACGATGTGCCCCAGCTGCCGCGGATCAGCAGTTCATCGGTCGGCCGCCAGGTCAGGCCGATCTTGGGATTGGTGGTGTCGCCCGCATCCGAATAGCTGTCGTAACGAACAGCGGCGCTCAGATCGAGCGACTGCATGAAGGGCACGCCCATGTCGTTCGACACGATCGGCACGAAAACTTCGCCAAAGGCCGACTTCACATCGCGATCGCTCTTGGTGAAGCGCGAAACCTGATAGTCGCCCGCCAGGTTCAGGGTGTTCTGCGCCTTCAGATACAACTTGTAGCGCGAATATTCCGCGCCCGCCGCCAGACGAACCGCGCCGGCCGGCAGATCGAACAGAACGCCATCCACCTTGCCCACCGCGTCGAACAGCACGGTGTCGTATTGCTGGATGAAGCCGCCGACCAGAGCCTGAGCACCCGCCTGCGGACCTTGCAGGAAGGGGTTGAAGCCCCACGACGCATTACTGGCGATGACGTTGGCGACGGTCGTGTTCACCTGCGGCTGGCAGACGTTGCACGAGTCCGTCTTGCCGTAGGTCAGCAGGCCCGAGAACCGATAGTCCTTCGGCAGCTCCAGCGTCATGTCGATCGAGTGGTTGATCGTCTCCTCGCGGTTCTTTTGATCGCGCGAGGTGTCGGGATTGTTGAGCGAGTAGTTGTAGACGACGGTCTGGTTCGCCGTCGGATTGGGCATGCCGGGAATATAGTAGGGGCTGCCGGGCGTCAGGCGGATGGCCACCCGCTCGAAACCGTCTCCGGACCGCGATTCGTTGGTCCGCAGATTATAGATGCCCGTGTAGCCCACCTCGAAACCCGGGGCGAGTTCCTGGCGCAGCTTGAACATGGCCGCATGGCGTTCACGAGCCGTGTAGAAGTCATACAGGTACGAGGAATCGTACAGCTCCGGATCTCCGCTCAGGGCGATCACGTCCGCCGCTGTCGGCACTGCGCCATTCGTGGTCGGCAGGCCATAGACAGTGTTGCCGATGATCAGAGCGCCGGGCGCATCGGGATAGACGGTCGTCCCTATCAGGCGATTGTCATTGCCGCCAAAGGGCCGCAGGTCCTGCATCATATAGTCACGCTCGCTGCGTGGAACGCTGTCGTTCTTGTCCCACGAACCGGCGAACATGGCGCTGCCGCCAGTCCAGGTCTTGCCGATCACCCCATCGATAACATACTGATTATACAGCGAGTTGGTGTAGCGGGTCGTCACCTCTGCCCCGTCGTAGTTACGACGTGTGATGTAGTTGACCACGCCGGCCACAGCGTCCGAGCCATAGATGGCCGAGGCGCCGTCGGTGACGACCTCGACCCGCTCGATGGCGGAGAAGGGAATGAGGTTGGGGTCGGACACTTGGGCGTTTCCGCCCTGGGGCACGACGCGTCGGCTGTCGAACAGGACCAGGGTGGCGTTGTTGCCCAGTCCGCGAAGGTTGACGCCGGCGGCCCTGCCGCCAGACGAGGCCAGGGTCGTGCCCTGGCTGGAAGCCTGCGGCAGGCTGGCGACCAGGGCGCTGGCGTCGCGCGCCGGGGCCTGGACTAGGTCTTCACGCGACATGCCGACTGTGGCCGACCCAACCGGAGCCACCCCCCGGATGGCCGTGCCGGTGACGACGATGTCCTCGACCTGAACCGCCTGTTCTGGTTCCGACTCGGCTTCCTGCTCCTGAGCCAGAACCGGGCACGCCGACAAAATTCCAACCGCTGCGGCGGTTCCCATCAGAATACGACGGATATTTCTCCCCTCGCCGACAGACAGCGAGCCCCGATCTTCCTTACGCATTGCATACTCCCCATATTGGCGACTTCTTTTTTAGTCGCCATTTTTGTTTTATTTATTTGAACTAGATTTAGACTTGCTCTCTATTGAACTCTTTCGGTCAAGCACTCCGACCGCTCTACTCAGGACAGGCTTGTCGATCATCCTGCCGTTGACGGCGAAGGCGCCCTGCCCGGCCATGCGGGCGGCGTCCACGATCGCCAGGGCCTCGGACACCTCGGCCTCGCTGGGCGCGAAGACCTGGTTCAACACGGCGATCTGATCGGGATGGATGCAGGTGGCGCCGACATGGCCCAGCCGCCGCGACCGCTCGGCCAGCCGACGATAAGCGTCCAGGTCGTCAAAGCGCGTGGCCGGCCCCGCCAGACCCAGGGGCAGAACACCGGCCGCCACGGCGGCGATAATCATCTGTTGACGCGGATAGGTCAGCAGTTCCTCCGACGGCTCGACCCCCAGGTCGCGCGCGAAATCCTCATTGCCCAGGTTGACCGCAGCGATCCGCGCGCTGGCCCCCAGGCTGGCCGACATCGACAGAAAGCCGCGGGCCGTCTCGATCAGAACCACCAGGCGCGTCGCGCCGACCTCTCGCCCCGCCGCCCGTTCAGCCGCCGCGATGACCGGCTCCAGACGCAGGATGTCGTCGGTGCCTTCGACCTTGGGCACGACCAGGGCGACAACGCCGGCGGCCACAGCGGCGGAGATATCGGCGTCCGCCAGGTCCGGCTCGGCGTTGATCCGCACCAGCACGTCGGCGCCCCAGCGTCCGACCGCCTTCACCGCCGACTTGAGGGCCTTGCGCGCAGCGGCCTTGTCTTCGGCCGGCACCGCGTCCTCCAGATCGAGGATGACGCCGTCCGCCTGGGCCAGTCGAGACGAGGTCACATGCTTGTCGCGATGGGCCGGAACATACTGCAGCGAGCGCCAGACCGTGGTCATGCCGCGTCCTCCGCCCGAGCGTCCGCAGCGCCGGCGACGACGCCCTCGGCGATCAGGCAGGCGACCTGAACCTCATCCAGACCCAGTTCGGCCAGCAGTTCGGCATTGTGCTCGCCCAGAGCCGGCGCCGCTGCCCGGATCGACCCGGGCGTGTCGGACAGACGCGGCACCACGTGATGCATGGGCAGCAGATCAAGTTCGGCATCGGGATAGTCGGCCAGGATCTCGCGTTCGATGACGTGCGGGTCCTGCATGATCTGGGCGATGTCATAGATCGGGCCGACCGTGACCTCGGCGGCCTCCATCAGGGCGACCAGTTCAGCCTGATCGTGACGGCCGATGAAGTCGCCGATGGCGGCGTCCAGTTCGACCACATTCGCCAGTCGGTCGGCGTTGGTGGCGAAGCGCGGGTCCGAGATCATGTCCTCGCGCCCGATGGCATTGAGAATCCGCATGGCCATGGTCTGGGTCGAACCCGACAGGCCGACATACTTGCCGTCCCGGCAGCGGTAGACGTTGCGCGGCGCCGAGTTGCTGGACCGGCTGCCTTCGCGTTTGCGTGCCTGGCCCGACAGTCGATAGTTGGCCGCTTGCGGACCCAGCAAGGCGAACAGAGGATCATAGAGCGGCAGGTCGATCACCTGACCCCTGCCATCCGGACGTTCCGCCTCGCGCAGGGCCAGCAGCGCCGCCGAGGCGCCGTAGGACCCGGCCACGCCGTCCGCCAGATACATGGGCGGCAGCACCGGCTCGCGGTCGTCGAAGCCGTTGATGGCCGCAAAGCCCGACATGCCCTCGATCACCGTGCCGAAGCCCGGCCGCTGGCCATAGGGGCCGCCCTGCCCCCAGCCGGAGACCCGCACGATCACCAGCCTGGGGTTGATCGCGTGCAGCACCTCGGGGCTGAATCCCATCTTCTCCAGCACGCCCGGCCTAAAGCTCTCGACGAGGATGGCGGCGCTCGGGACCAGCTTCAGGAAGATGTCCGTCGCCTGCGGATTGCGCAGGTCCAGACCCAGGCTCTTCTTGTTGCGCGCGTAGATTTTCCAGTGCGTCGAGACGCCCTTGGTCTTCCAGCCGCGCAGGGTATCGCCCGCAGGCGGCTCGACCTTGATCACCTCGGCGCCGAAATCGCCCAGAATCTGGGTCAGAACATTGCCCGCGAACAGGCGCGACATGTCCAGCACCCGAACCCCGTCCAGCGGGCCGACGGCGTCTGGCTGATAGTCCCGTCGATGGAGACCCTGATGAAGCGGCGGGCCGTCAGTCATTGCCGGTCGCCAGGAAGTCGGCGATGTCCCAGTAGCCGGTGCGCGGCATCGGCACGTCGCCGCGCGTCCGCACTTCCAGCAGGAAGGGACCCCGCTCAGCCATGGCGGCGCGAACGCCAGCCTCTAGGTCAGACGGCTCCTCGATCAGGGCCGACTGGATGCCGAACGACTTGGCCAGAAGCTGGAAGTCGGGGTTGTAGAGCTCTCCGTCCCGCGAGCGGAATTCCGTGCCCTGCTTGTTATTGAAATAGGTCGTGCCGACGGTGCGGATGGTCGAGTAGCAGAAGTTGTTGAACAGGACCCACAGCACCGGGATATCCAGCTCGACCGCCGTCGTCAGCGCGCCCAGCACCGACATCAGACCACCGTCGCCGACCAGACCCAGCACCTTGCGATCCGGCGCGCCCATGGCGGCGCCGACAGCGGCGGCGGGGGAATAGCCCATGGTCGCCATGCCGCCGCTGGTCAGGAAGCCGTTGCGCCCCTGAATCTCCAACTGCTGGCCCGCGCCGTTCTTGTTCCAGCCCACATCTGTGACGAAGATGGCGTCGGCCGGCGCCGCGTCAGACAGAACCTTCAGCAGGCGCGCCGGGTGGATCGGCTTGGTGTCGATCTCCTGCGTTTCCTTCAACTCCTCGCGCCACGCCGCCTTGGCGCCGTCCAGCCGCGCGCGCTGGGCCTCGACCACCGCCAACGGGCGGGGCTGATCGCCCAGGGCCGACGACAGTTGGGCCAGCGTCGCCCGCGCATCGCCGACGATGCCGATGTCGACCGGATAGCTCTTGCCGATCTCCTGCGGGTCCAGATCGATCTGGATCAGTTTCGTGCCCGGAATATTGAAAGTGTGCTCGGGCCGCCAGGAGCTGCAATCCGCCTCGCCGAAGGCCGTGCCGACGGCCAGGATGACGTCGGCCGTGCGCGTCGTGTCATTGGCGACGCGCGCCCCCCAGATGCCGGTCGTGCCCAGCGACAGAGGATGGTTCTCGGGGAAGACGCCCTTGCCGACCAGGGTGGTCGCGACCGGCGCGCCCAGTTGTTCCGCCAGCGCCTTCAGCGCGTCGTAGGCGCTCGACAGGGCCACGCCGTTGCCGGCGAAGATGACCGGATTGGCCGCGGCCTTCAGCATGGCGACGGCCTCGGCCACGCCCTCGGCGTCGCCCATCGGCCGGGCGAAGTTGGGACGGCGCGAGCGGGTCTGGGCCTCGGCCGAAATCTTCTGGGCGAAGACATCCATCGGGATGTCCAGCAGCACCGCCCCGGGCCGTCCGGTCTGGGCGATGTTCAGGGCCCGGTGCATGACGTCGGGCAGATGGCGGGCGTCGTCCACGCGCCAGACCCGCTTGCAGATCGGCTTGAAGATGTCGCCCTGCGACGCGTCGGCGTGCAGTCGCATGCTCTGATGCGCCTCGCGGGGGTGGTGATAGGTCGGGGTGTTGCCGGTGATGACCAGCATCGGCGTTCCGTCCATCGCCGCCGAGGCCACGCCGGTCACGGTATTGGTCAGGCCGGGCGACAGGTGGACGTTGATGACCGCCAGCTTGCGCGACACGCGATAATAGGCGTCGGCGGCGTGGACGGCCTGCTGCTCATGACGGAACGAGACATATTCGATGCCCAGCCGGTCGCAGGCGTCAATCAGGGCGTAGTTGGTGTGGCCGCACTGGCCAAAGACCTTCTCGACCCCCTCGTCCTTCAGGCATTGGGCCATGAAAATGGCGCCGGTTACGCTGTCTGCTGACATATTCAAATCCATCACAGGGTGATCGTGACGAGACGCTCTTCGGTCATCTCGCGCATGGCGTAGCGGGGACCTTCGACCCCCACGCCGCTGTCCTTGACGCCGCCGAACGGCATCAGATCGACGCGGCTGCTGGAGGCTTCGTTCAGGTGAACCACCCCGACGTGCAGCCGCTCAGCCGCCTTCAGGGCGCGGCTGAGGTCGCAGGTGAACAGGCCCGCAGCTAGGCCAAACGGCGTAGCGTTTACGCGCTGGATGGCCTCATCCAGGGTATCGAACGGCAGCACCGTCAGGACGGGGGCGAAGATCTCCTCGCACAGCACCTTCGAGGCGGGGTCGGCGTCCGTCAGGACGGTGGGCGTCAGGATCGCGCCGCGCCGTTCGCCGCCGGTCAGAATGCGTGCGCCGCGATCCGTCGCCTCACGCACCCAGGTCTCGGCGCGAACCGCCTCGGCCTCGCTGATCATGGGGCCGACGTCGGTGGCGTGGTCGCGCGGGTCTCCGACCTTCAGCGCCTGAACCTGTTCCAGCAGCATGGTCAGGAAGCGGTCCGTGACCGAGCGCTCGACAAACAGCCGCTGGGTCGAGGTGCAGGCCTGCCCCTGACGACGGAAGCCGGACTGGGCGCAACGCACGGCCGCCCGCTCCAGATCACCGTCAGCGCAGACGATGGTGGCGGCGATGCTGCCCAGCTCCAGCGCCGTGGCGCGCATTCCCCGGCTGGCGCTGATCGCCTTGCCGACCGGGGTGCTGCCGGTAAAGGTAAAGAAGTCCACGCCCGAATGGGCCGCCAGGGGCGCGCCGACCTCGGCCCCGCCGCCGTGGATCAGGTTGATCAGGCCGCCGGGAATCCCCGCTTCCAGCATCAGCTCGAACAGGCGCGTCGCCGACAGGGGCGTGGCGACCGGCGGCTTGAACACGACCGCATTGCCCGAGGCCAGAGCCGGCGCCACCTTGTGCGCCACCATGTTCAGCGGCGAGTTGAAAGAGCTTATGCCGCCGACCACGCCGCGCGGTACGCGGAGGGTATAGGCCATGCGGCCCGCCTGTCCCGACGCCCCCTGGATCGGCACGATCTCGCCCGCCAGACGGCGACCTTCCTCGGCCGAAACGCGGAAGGTCTCGGCGGTGCGCACCACCTCGTTGCTGGAATCCTTCCACGGCACGCCGGACTCGGCGACGATCATATCGGCCAGGGCCTCGCGGTCGGCCAGGATAAGATCGGCGACCCGATTTAACAGGCGGCTGCGCTCATAGGATTCAAGGCGAACCGTGTTGAACGCTGCACGGGCGGCGGCCACCGCCGCCTCGACCTGGGCCGGCGACGCCGACCGCAGGCGGCCCAGCTCGGCCCCCGTGAACTTGTCGACGACGGCGACAGGGGCGCCTTCGCCCTCCGTCCACTGTCCGTCGATCAGCATTCTGATCTGATGGTCTTGTTTCATTGCCTCTTCCCTGTCCCTCGCCTCTTCGAGCGATGAGACCCTGCCGATCGGCGGGTTGCCCCATCGCTCGGTCGAGACCATTGGTAACGACCGTCAAACCCAAGAAATAGTGACGTTTGCTGGATCGATAGATGACGTTTCGTTATGTATCGATCTCACTGAGCGCTCACGGCGCCGGCCCTGCACGGGAGAGAGCCTTGAAGTTCGAGTTCCTGATGACCCTGAACTCCGTCCTGCGGCACGGCAGTTTCGCCAGCGCCGCAGACGACATGGGCCTGACCCCCAGCGCCGTCAGCCTGCAGATGAAACGGCTGGAGGAGTATGTCGGCCAGCCCCTGTTCGACCGCTCGGGCCGCACCGTGCGCCCGACCCCTTTGGCCAGCGATCTGGCCGAGAGCATTCGCACCGCGCTGGATGCGGTCGAAGAGGCACGCACGCGCCATTCCGCCGCCCTGTCAGGCCGCGTCGTCATCGGGGCGATTCGCTCGCTCCAACCCACAATGATCCCTCTCGTTCTGCGGGAGATCGGCGACCGCCATCCCGGACTGGCCGTGCGCGTGATCCAGGGCGACTCCGGCGAGCTGCTCGATCACCTGAAAGCCGGGCGCCTCGACGGCGCCGCCCTGATTCGCCCCACCTCGGGCGGTTCCAGCCGCCTGAACTGGCAGGATCTGGAACGGCAGCCCTTTGTCTTCGTGGCGCCGCCCGACAGCACCGAGACCACGGCCGAGGCCCTGATCGCGCGCTACGACTGGATCCAGTTCGACACCTCGCTGACCAGCGGACGCACCGCCGCCAGCCACCTGCACCGTCTTTCGCCCGGCACTAGGCCGCGCTTCGAGCTGGAGTCCATCGAGGCCGTGCTGGCCATGGTGTCAGCCGGTCTGGGCGTGTCGATCATCCCGCGCCTGCCGGTCGCCCCGACCGTGCGGGCGCCTGTGCGCCAGATCCCGCTGGGCGTCAGCACGCCAACGCGTCAGATCGCCTTCGTCTGTCGTAACGGCGACGCCGACAATCGGCGCGTTCGGGCCATCCGCGACGCCTTCGCCAACGGCTATGGAATTACACGCGACGATGTCTGATCAGCCGCCGGCAGCGCCGGTTTTTGCCTTGCCAAGGTTTTCAGCGAGATAGTCCGAGATCTCGTATAGATCGTCCTCGGACGCCGTCATGCCCTTGGCGATCATCCGCGAAATGACCTGGTTCCATTCATCCTGAGTATGACGCTGTGTCGCGAACATGCCCGCGGAATGGCACTGGCCGCAGACGCGCTGGGTCATCTCCCGACCTGCGCCGTCAGGCAGAGCGCTCGGCGCGGCGGCGGCCAGCGGCGGCGAAGACGGCGCCTCCTGCGGCGCCCTCGTCATAGCGCCCAGCCCCCCGGCCAAGACCACGCCACCGACCAAACAAACGATAGTCCCCTTCATCACACCCTCCTTCCCCGCAATCACAAAACGCTGCAGGAGACGGCAGTATGCACGCTGAAATCCAGCTCGCTACGCAGAACTCTGTGGGCGCCCGAAACTCCCCGCATTAAGCGGACCTCCCGACCGCCGTTATGATTCAGACCGGCCCATACTGCGCAAGCTGATCGAGCGCGTGGACTCGCCCCAGCGAGGACCTGGGCAAGTTTTCGCGGGAGTTTCGCGGCGGCCGGATCTCGCGGTCGAAGGCGGACGAGACAGGACAGCAAAAACCCCCGCAGTTTTGGCTGCGGGGGTTTTGTGATGCTTGGGTGCGGGAGCCCGCGCCGGCCACCATGATATCAGCGGCACAATGGACATTTCCGCTTAGACCGCAACGCGCCGATTTCGTTGAAAAAGGCGGCTATTGAGACTGCTCGACGCCGTGGGCGGCGTCCCCGGCGGGCGCGGAGCGTTCCTTCTCCATCCCGACTACACATTTCAAATAAGCGTCGCATCACTGTCGCTGTTATCCGCAACACTCGCTCCGGAAGAAGTGGTCGGAAGGTCAGTCGTCGGTTGCGCGGCGCCTTCCCGCAATGTTCGCAGGACTCCGCGGCCACCCAGGGCGGCCCGTACGTTTGCACCTGCGGCGCCGCGCCTTTCGAAGGTGGGCGAGTGGGGACTCCGGAATGAGATCGCTCCTTCTGACGATGGTGCTGAGCATGACAATGATGGCTGGTGAGGGATGCACCGCGGCCGACGAGCCACGGCTGTCGCAGGTGGAGCGCGGAGACGAAGTATTTGCTATCGCCTGCCCCGGCGCGCCCCTCGCCTTTTCCGGGCGGCGCGACCGGGTCGCGTTCATCTGCGAGGACGGTGCGATCCGCATCGCGACGACCGCAGGTGCTGACCGGGAAATCGACAACGCCTTCATCCTGACGCCGGTCGGCTTCGCCGACACGGCCGAAGCCTCGATCGTGTTCGGGCTGGACCTTGACGATGGACCGCCGGCGCTGTTGAGGGCCGATCTCCTGACCGGGCGCCTCGACCGCGTCCTGCTGCCGTCGCTTCCAGCCGGCGAGTATGTAGTGTCTGCCGAGGTGAGCGCCGACGGAACCTGTCTGCTGGTTGCCAGCGGCCCGCGCCCGTCGGACGCCGCGGCGGGCGCGCCGGGGGTGCTGCGGCCCACCGTTCAGCAGCACCGGCTGCGCGCCTACGCCGCAGGCCAGTCCCTTCTGAAGGGCGCAGCGTTCGACGGCGAGCCCGCCCTGACCCTAGACATCGTCGCCGCCGAGGCGCTGGGACTGGGCAGCGAGACCGGCTCGATCCGCTGTGTAAGCCGGGACGGGCGCCTTACGCTGGTCCAGGGCGCTCACCTCGCCTCCGCGCCAGGCGAAGCCCAGGTCTGGAACGTCCGGATCGCAATGGAAGGCCGCGAGCCGTTGGTGATCGCGCGCGGTGCGGACCGGTACCGGATTCCCTCCCGCCTCGGCGCGCAGGCCGCGGCCCTCGTGAACCAGGAGACAGGAAGCCTGGCTCTGCTTGACCTCCACGCCAGCCGCCTGACCCCCGTCACGCTCCAGGACGCGCACTGGATCGATTTCGACGTCAACTCGCGCACGGGCGTCGTGGAGGTCCTGACCGGCGAGCGCCGCAGCCTCGGCGTGGCGCGATGCGACATCGCCGAGGCGACCTGCACGGTGGACACTCTGGCTCCGTGGAGTGCGCCGGGCCCCTTCGCCGTCGGTCTGGGTGCGCCCGGCGCCGGCCATATCATCTCCTACGAAGCCGTCTCAGGCGGCGAGGGCAGCCGCCTCTACAGCCCCACCCAAGTCTGGGCGCGATAACTCCGTTCAGGAAAGAAGCCGGTCATGTCACAGTCGATGTGGTCCTACCATTACAACCGGGCGAAGAACACGCTCACCAGTTCCGCCCTGACGCGCGAACAGCGCATAGCGACCTACATCACCTATACCCAGGCGGCGAGGAACGTCTCCGCGTCGGCGTGGAACACGTCGCCATCCGACTGGGCCAACCTCTACACGAGCATGCACAGGACCAATTCGGCGCCGCCGACGAACCTGCTGTTCGTGGGCGGCCCGCCGCAGACTTCGTCCTTCTTCGACCTGAGGATGGACCAGTTCCAGGGCGGATCGGTCTATGTCTCGTCTCCGGGGGCGATTACCGCCGGGCAGGACGAGGCCAACCTCGCCGGCGTCTGGGCCAATACAAACCCCGGCGCGCCGTCCCATCACCGGATCGAGACCCGGCTGGCGGACACGCAGGCGTTCTGGGATCACGGCGGTTTCGACGCCCTCGTCAGCTCACTCGCCCACCTGCCGGTGGGCCAGAGGGTGGTGGAGTTCATCGGATACTCGATCGGCAGCAACGAGATGGCGTTCTCGGCGGCCTATGTCAGCCGGCTTGCCGAACTACAGGGCATCCCGCTGACCGTCCGCGCCACCTATTACGCTCCCTATCCGCTGCAGAACCTTGAGGCCCTGATTACCGCGGCCGGCGCGAACTTCGCGGATGCCCAAGGTCAGGTCTACCATCGGATGTGGGACGTAGTCGCCGCGGCCTCCGGCATGCCGCCTGCCTACCTCGCCGCTCCCGGACAGTTCGAACTCCTGCCCGAGGTCGCGCTGACGCGGTACGGCGCCATGTCGAACATGGTCGCGAGCCACAGTGTCGCGAGCATGGCCGACAACGTCTTCCGCGGCGAGCTGAACGAGAACGGCTGGACAATCGAGCACCCGAACGGCACGTCGGAGTTCGTCACCCACGAGCAGATGCTGGTGCGGAACATCCCCTTCATGCGGCGCTTCACCGCAGATGATCCGTCCTGCTTCGCCGCCGGCACGCCAGTCCTGATGGCCGACGGAACCGAGCGCGCGATTGAGGACGTCGTGGTGGGCGACCGCGTCATGGCCTTCGACGGCTTCCGCGCGCTTGAGCCACGCGAGGTCCTGCAGCTCCACCGCAACTGGACGACGGAGTTCATCGATCTGGGCGGATGCCTGATCACACCCGGCCACCATGTGCTCGATTCCGAGGGCATGTTCCGCCCGGTCGTGGAGGTGCTCCGGTCGGGCTCCGGACTGGTGCGCCGGTCCGGCGAAGTGGTCCGCCCCGACTGGCGTCTCCTCGAGGCGGCGGCTGTAAACGGAGTGGGATCTGCGACCGCTGGCGGCTGGCCGACCTACAATCTCTCGATCGAGGGTCTCGAAACCTACGTCGCCGCCGGCTGGCGGGTTCACAATACCTCGATTCTTAGCTTCTTCCCGGCGGGAGCGATCTTCGTCGACGGGCCGTGGATCTCGAGCGACGGCCAGTTGCAGATCGCCGAGGCCATCCTTCCGGACGGCTCGCGCGAACGCATCGTCGGTGGCGACGTCAACGGCGACGGAAACACCGACGTCACCATCCGGCAGCGAACCTACCCCGACGGCCGCCGGGTAACCGGACGCATCAAGGACGGCCAGTTCTCGGCCGAGGTTATCGACGCGGTCACTGGCTACAACTGGACCACGGTCCATCCGCTGGCGATGGGCGAGATCATGCGCACCGTCGGCAGCGCCCTCGGCAGCTTCCTGGGCAACGGCGACCCGTTGGCCTCAATCGCCGCCTCGTCCCTGCTTGGCACCATCGGCCGCAACATCGGCCAGGCCATGGACCTGTCGCGCCCCATGGACGCCTCCGCCGGCTTCCTCGACCGGCTCACGGTTGCCAGCGCCGACTTCGGAACCGAACTCGGCCAGGCGGTCCAGGGGGCGGTGATCGGCAGCGTTAGCTCGCTGCTCGCGCTTGAGCTCGGCAACCTGCTGGATCTCGACGGGTTCGGAGCCGAACTGTTCCAGACCACGACCTCGACCGTGCTGGGCCAGGTGCTCAACAACGCAGTTCAGATCGCCCAAGGCGCCTCGTCGGTGACCCTGTTCAGCGGTTTCAACACCCAGAACCTGTTCGGCAACGTGGTGCCGATGGACGCCGTCGATCCGGCGATGTGGAACGCCGGCATCCTGTCGTCGGCGATCGGCGCCTTCCTGGGCGCCAAGCTGGGGTCGATGGTGGTCTCGCCGCAGACCCAGGCCGGGGTGCTACTGTCCTCGATCGGCTCGGCCACGGGCGCCTTCATGTTCGGCATGGGCGCGGCCCATGCCGGCTCCATCGGCACCTTCGCCACCGCGCTCGCCTCCAAGCTCGGCTCGATCGGCAACTTCGTCGTTCCGGGCATCGGCGCCTTCGTCGGCTTTGTGCTAGGTGCCCTGATCGGCAACCTGTTCGGGCGCAAGAAGCCCAAAATCCCCACCGCCAACGCCGAGGTCTATCTCGACTACACGACCGACCGTTTCGAGCTCGGCGGCGTCATCACGGCCAACGGCGGCGATTTGGCGTTCGTCCGGGACATGGCCCTGACCGCCCAGACCACCCTGAACGGGTTCATGGACATTCTCGCCGGGGAAATGCCCTACCAGGCGACCAGCTGGGCTGGCGGCCTGTGGCGCAACGGCCGGCTGGTTTCGACCGACGGCGGCGTCCAGACCTTCTACGGCCACACCGGCGGCCAAGTCTGGGTCAAGCTCGGCGGCGCCGGCTCCGCGCAGGTCAATGTCGCCTCGCCGGACGAGGCGCTGAGCCGCGGCGTGCTCTGGTCCCTCGACCAGACCCACATCATCGGCGGCGACATCCTGGCAAAGCGGGCCCTCGCCAACTCGCCGGCGACCGAACTGACGGGGCTTCTGGGCGATCTGAAGATCGCCGAGGAATACGGCGCCTACATGCGTGACCGCGCGTCCATAAACGGCATGATCGCGGCCAATCCCGAATCCGCCTTCGCCGCAGCCCACATGGCCATGCTGGCGCGCGTCGACGAACTCAAAATCAACACCTGGGCCGTGTCCGACTTCCGCGGCGGGCTGCAGGGCTTCCTGATGAGCTTCCGGCTCGATCAGGCGGACGTCGCCCTCGAGAACATCCAGGTCAGCACCTATAACGGCCTGCGCATCGATCTGCCGACGAACGGCAATCCGAACGCGGGACCACTGTCCCTGCTCGGCCAGAGCCAAGCCAACGGCTGGTCCGTCATCGTCGATGACCTCACGAAGATCGGCTACGGCTGGAGCTACGGTGTGGCGAGCCAGGGCAACGAGTTCGCCGACTTCAGGTTGTGGGGCTCCTCGGTGACCTTCAACGGCCTCGGCGGTGACGACATCGTCAACGGCGGCTACGCCAACGACTACCTGTACGGCGGCCAAGGCTGGGACTGGCTCAGCGGCGGCGATGGCAATGACGTCATCGAGGGTGGCGAGGGCAATGATGTCCTGATCGGTGGCTTGGGCTCGGACAACCTCTTCGGCCAAGCCGGAGACGACTACCTCTCCGGCGGTGAGGGGGACGACGTCATGGACGGCGGCGACGGGGCCGACATTCTCGTGGCCGGGATCGGCAACGATTACGTTTCCGGTGGAGCGGGCGACGACAAGTTCATCGTCGAACGGGACGCCCGCTGGGGCGTGTGGGAAACCAGCGCCTCCTTCTACGGCGGCTCGGGCTCCGACACCCTATCCTTCGACCGCTACCGCACGGGCCAAGCGAAGAGCCTTTCCGGCCAGTGGACGCTTGCCCACAACGCCGCCTCAGCGCCCCAGGGCGGGATCACCGGCATCGCCCTGTCGATGCTCGACTTCCCGGCCGGCGCCACCGACGCCGGGCTCGTGGGCACCCGGCTCGTCGTCGATGGCATCGAGAACGTCAGCGGATCGCGGCTGAACGACTACCTCGTCGGCGACGTCGGCTCCAACCGCTTGTTCGGCGGAGCGGGTGACGACATCCTCGACGGACATACTGGCGACGACATCCTTGAGGGCGGCGCAGGCGCCGACTTCATGATCACCGCCGGGATCGGCACCCTGAGCTACGAGACGTCGAACGGCGGCGTCCAGATCTACCTTGCCACGGGCCAAGGCTCCAGCGCCGACGCCCACGGCGATCGCTGGACGTCGATGGAAAACGTGTCCGGCTCGCGATTTGGCGACGAGCTCAAGGGCGATGACGGCGTCAACGTCCTGCAGGGCATGGGCGGCGACGACTGGCTGCTCGCCTCGCGCGGCGCGGACACCGTGGACGGGGGAGACGGCGCCGACACCGCGGACTTCTCAGGCGGCGGCTTCGTCACCGGGGTGTCCACCTATCAAGTGTGGGTCAACGACGGCTACTGGGAATGGGACGACTGGCTCCAGCAGAACGTCTGGGTCGACAACGGCGGCCACTACGAGAGCGTCACCGGTACAGTGCAGGGTCTGAGCGTCAATCTCGGCGCCAACAGCGCCACCTTGCGCACCGCCGACGGCCAGGTCCACACCCAGACCGTGCTAAACGTTGAGCACCTCGTCGGGACCGCGGGCGATGACACCATCGTCTTGGGGGCCGGGGACGAGTTCGTCACCGGCGGCGCCGGTCATGACGTCATCCACGGGGCGTCTGGGGCAGACACCTACTTCTTCGGGCGAGGCGACGGCTTCGACTACGTCTACGAGGACAACCTCGACAACAACACCCTGTCCCTGTCCGGCGACGTCCTCGCTAGCGACCTCAGCTTCGGCATACAAAGCGGCGCGGTCGGCTTCTTCGACGTCATGGTGGGCAGCCCAAACGACCGCGTGCGTTTCCAAGGGAATTTCGCCGTCGACGGCAACAACCGTCTGAAGACGATCGACCTCAACGGCGCCGGCCAGATCGACGTTTCCGCCATAAACAGCTTCCGCAACGGCGGCGGCTGGGGCGACACCATCTACGGCGCCGCCGGTGCCAGCGATCTCATCACCAGCTACGGCGGCGGAGACATGCTGTACGGCGCGGGGGCCGGCGGCTGGGAATCCCAGGGTAACATCTTCATTGGCGGCGCCGACGGCGACTCCATGGTGGGCTCAGTCGGCGACGACCAGTATGTCTTCGAGGACAGCGATTCCTGGGACATTATCATCGACGCCGGCGGCGACGACACCCTCGTCTTCGGCGCTTCGGTGCTGGCCAGCAGCGTCATGGTCACCGTCGAGGACGACGACATGATGGTCTACTACAACGGCGGGACGAACCGCATCCGGATCAAGGAAGGCGCGAACCGCTACATCGACGCCTACACGGGCCAGGCGAGCTGGAACACCATCGAGTACATCAACGCCGGAGGCACTTGGATCGACATCCGCAAGCTCGACATTCCCTGGATCGACTATCAGACTTTCAACGGCGCCTGGGCGCCGATCGTCTTCGATCTCGCTGGCGACGGGCTGAACCTCGTCAGCATCGACCAGAGCCAGATCGTGTCCCAACTCGACAGCGGCAAGTACGCCCGCACCGGCTGGGTTGGCCCGACGGACGGCATGCTGGCCTACGACCGCGACGGCAACGGTCGGATCGATCGGCTTGAGGAGATCAGCTTCGTCGGCGATGTCGAGGGCGCGAAGACCGACCTCGAAGGCCTGCGGAGCTGGGATACCAACGGCGACGAAAAGCTGAACGCCCTGGACGAGGGCTGGTCGAAGCTGAAGGTCTGGGTTGACCGGAACCAGAACGGGCGTTCGACCGGCTCCGAACTACGCGGACTGGAGGAGGCCGGGATCGTCGAGATCGATCTCATCAGCAAGGCGACCGGCTTCGACCCGGCCTCGACACGGGACAACTACGTCCACAACACCCTCGGGTTCATCTGGGCGGACGGAGCGCGCGGCGAAGCCTTCGACGTGGCCCTCGCCCGCCGTCTGCTGCAGGACCGCGGTCTTTCCGCAGAAGAGGTCCGCGCGGCTTGGGGGGACGGGAAGAGCGGCGGAATTCTGGGCCGTCTGCTCAATGACCCTGCATCTGCCGCCGCCCTCGCCCGCCAGGTCACGGACGCCGTCGCGCGGAGCGAGTGGATCGGCGCGGGGGGCATGATGCATCTGGACGTGAACGATCCAGACACCTCCCGAGACGTGACCGGCCGTCCGGCTCTCCCGCAGGGAGAGGACGTCTCCCTCGACGACATCAACGACGCAGCGAGGGTTGATTTCTCCGACCACGACGACCGCTATGCCGAGGAAGAGGCACGCTGGCTGGATCAGTTGCTCGGTCGTACGCCCGAGCGACTGGAGCGCGACGGCAGGGCCATCGCCGCGGACGAGACCGTCTTTGTCGATCGCAGACATCTCCCCGCCAACGGTCTGCCGCGCGGCGGCGCCTTCCAGCGGCCCGTATTCACCAATCCGCGCGCCTCCTCGAAGCAGTCCGGCGGAGTTTCCTTGCCGGCGAACCTCGACGACCGGTCGGCTGCTGACACGCCGTTCGCGCCCATCCGCGGCGTCATCCCGCCGCCGCTGACCGTGACACCCACCGACCTCGACAGCGCCGCCGCACTGCTGGCCGCCGACGGGGGCGTGGCCAACGACGCCTGGGGCGCAGCCGACTTCACCCTAGCCGCCGGGCGCGCGGCGGCGACCTGGTGGGAAAAAGGCAGGGCGCTCAGCTTCGTCGCGGAACGCGTCCCGGTGTCTGATGCCCTTCCTGGATTCGTCCACGACCCGGCCCCTGTGCGTGTGCCGGCCGGCGATGACGCCGCCACCCTCTCGGCGCACCAGAAGCTGACACAGGCCATGGCCGCATTCGGTCCCCGGAGTGGCGCCGGGGCGGCGGTCTGGACACGCGGCCAAGACTTCGATCCGGGCGCTGATACGGCCGTGGACGGACGCTCCGGCCGGTGGCGCTTCGGCGCACCCGCGCGCATGTCCGCCTAGGCTCAGGGCTCATAGCCAGAAGAGCACGGTTGCGGCGAGGGCTATGGCGGAGAGGAAGACGATCGGGCAGCGATCATATCGGGTGGCGACCCGCCGCCAGTAATGATCTCTATCCGGTTACGCCGTTTGTACCTGCGCTTGTCGTAGCGGATGGGCTCGGCTCGGGTTTTGCGCCCTGGGATGCAGGGTGTGATCCCCTTGGCTCGCAAGGCGTCCCTGAACCAGTCTGCGTCATAGCCCCTGTCGCCCAGCAGCCATTGGGCTCGGGGCAGGCTGTCCAGCAAGGCTGCGGCGCCGGTGTAATCGCTGACCTGGCCCGCCGTCATGAAAAGGCTGATGGGCCTTCCGTTCGCATCGCTCACGGCGTGCAGCTTGGTGTTCATGCCTCCTTTCGTGCGTCCGATCAGCCGTCCTAGGCCCTCCTTTTTACCCGCAGGCTCGAAGCCGTGCGGTGCGCCTTGAGATAGGCCGCGTCGATCATGACGGTGCGGCGTTCGGTCTTAGCCCCGGACAGGCCATCCATCATCCGCATGAAGACGCCGGCCTCGCTCCATCGCTTCCAGCGATTGTAGAGGGTCTTGTGTGGCCCATAGGCCGCCGGCGCATCACGCCAGCGCAGGCCGTTGCGGTTGACGAAAATGATCCCGCTCAGAACCCGGCGGTCATCCACCCGGGGCTTGCCGTGGCTCTTTGGGAAATAGGGCGCCAGCCGGGCCATCTGCTCGTCCGTCAGCCAATACAGGTCACTCATGTCCAGACTCCTCGGGAGCCTGAATCAGATCGTCTCCCTCGAATCAATGGCTCCTGAGCCTAGCGCGCCTTAAGGGGCTCCAGCGTAGGCGCGCCGCCGTGGATGATCCTGAGAGCTATTCAGCCGTGGTTGAGTTGGCGGAACCGGCAATACGCGCCAAGTTTCCTTTGTTCCGTCTTTCACGACCTAGTTATGGCCCGAAAGCGATAACCCAAAGGGTCCGCCTGCGAGCCGCATTCTGCCCACCACCGCAAGCGTCATCTGCAGTTGTCACCCCCGACAGCCAGGCGATGCAGGCGTCCACCGCCGTCGCTTCCGCCAAGGACACGTCGTAGGTCGGGACATTGATGATGTTGACCCGCGACGGCTGTCCATTGAATGCCGCCGTATACTGGGTGATGGGCATAAAGCGACGATTGGCGAGCGCCTTGGCGCGCCACTCGGCCGCCTTGCTCTGGTTGGTTGGGTAGCCATGCAGACCATGCCACCAGACCAAAGACAGGCCGAATTGCGCCTCGCCATCGCCTGAAGCCGCAGCCGCCTCGAGTTCGACGGGCTTGCTCGACAGAGTCCGATCCAGGGGCGCCAGCCGCTCCGACAGGGACGGCGTGGTCACAAGGGTCTGACAGGCCCCGAGCCCGACGGCGAGCACAAGACCCGCCGCCGCGATCAGGCGTCTAGTTGAGGGTCGTTTCGGAGGTTTCATAGGTCTTCACCACGCGCTGTCCGCCAGCGTCCACCGTGTGGAATTTGAAGGGCATGCCGTTGAAGACGCTCAGGGACAGGTCGGCGAGGATCTCCTCCTGGGCCCCGAAAGGCGCCACGAGTTCAATCAGCCAGGGCCGATCGCCGCCCTTCCATTCGTCGGCCCGCAGCTTGTGCGCCCCGGCTTCCAGCCTCTGCTCGGTTTCCTCCGACACCATGGCCCAGAAGGCCACGGCGGCCGGAGCGTTCGGACCGTAGAAGGTGCGGAACTGCTCCAGCAGGATGGCCGGCATGGCGAACCATTCCAGATCGCCGATGAATAACTGCTTGTGCACCGGCGACTGGGTCATCAACCAGACGATCTCGCCCAGCATCTGCGAGACCGTCTTGGGCTCCTGAGCCTGAGCGGCGGGAGAAAGCGTATCCGTCATTACATTCGTCTCACTCATGGATTTACGCCGGGATACGCGCCAGCGCCGCGAAGCGCGAGCCCGAACTACTCAGCATCTGCGACGCGGCGTCCTGCCCGTCGATCTCGCCCGACCGTCTCCAGACGGCAGCCGAAGCGCCCTTGTCCCGACCGAAGGAGGCAAGGGCCTGGGTCAGCTTCTGGTGTTGCGATAGCTGCTCCGCTCCCGTCGAAGACGACACGCCCTCGACAACCGGGCTCTGGGCGTCCTGATGCAGAGCGCCATTATTGAAGCGCGCCTGGCTGCCGCCCTGACGCCACCAGGCGCCGCTGGCATCAGCATAGGCCAGACCAAACTCCGCCGGCGCCCAGAGATCCTCGGCGCCGGCGCTGATGACATCCGCCGCCGCCGTCAGCAGCGGATCAACGACGGCCTGGCGCATGTCGGAGGCGTCGATGGAAACCGCCGCCGGTCGCGGCGCAAGTCCGCCAGCGCCCGAGCGCGCGCCCCCGTCTTCGCTGACGTTATATCCGTCGCCCGTCGTGGTCACAGGATCGACCACGCCGTCGCCAATATCAGGGCGTGCGAGGGAAGATCCGTAAGCTCCGCGAACGCTCTGCCCGAGGAAGGCGTCAAGCGAGGCGCGCACGCTCGGGTCCGTAACGTTGACGCTCTTTCCGTCGACGCCCTCTCCGAAGAGGACATCTCGCCAGCGCGCCTCGTCCTCAGCATAGACGTCGTCGTGATCGCTGAAGTCCGCAGCGGGCGGTGTGCCAGGCGCACCCGAAAGACCCTCAACGCCACTCGAAACGTCGAAGTCAGCGTCCACATAGGCTTCACGTATCAGGAGGGAATCCCGCTCCCACGCACTGCGCGGCCGCAGAGAGCGCCCCGCGTCCAGCACGGTTCGCGCTGCGGCGGCGACCGTGGGATTCTGGAGCAGGCGCCCCAGCTCTCCCTCGACCGACCGGTCATCCCCCCAGGCAGCCTTCACCTGGTCGATGGTCAGGCCGTACTCGCTCAGCAGCTTGCGCGCCAGTTGGACATCGTAGGCTGTGCCCGTTTCGCCCGACGCCCAGGTGAAGGACAGGGTGTTGTGCACGAAGCTGTCGCGAATGTTGGTCGCGGTATTGCCGGTCGCCTTTCCAGTGAGGTTGATCTCGGTGATCCCGACCTCTTCGAGGGTACGCAGTTCGCCGGCGGTTGACCGACCATTCTGGTTGCGGTCCACCCAGATTTTCAGCTGGCCCCAGCCCTCATCGAGGGCGTTCAACTTGCCGTCGCCGTTGGTGTCCCAGCCCTGCAAACCCTCAAGGTCGGTCTTGGCGCCTTCCTTGTCCTGCACGAAGGAAATTTCCGACAGCTGGTTGATCTGGCCGTCGCCATTGCGGTCGACGGCCAGGATGCCGTCGGTCGGACCGACCCAGGAGGTTCGCGCCAGTTCGCCGGAAGACAACCGAGACACGACCATCGAGGAATCGACGCCCGTCAGCTCCAGACCGTCGCCCGCCAGATCGAAGACGATCGGCAGGACGCCGCCGTTGTAGGTGTTCTGAACGGTCCAATTGATGTCCAGCTTGCGCAGGTCGATCCAGGTCCCGCCAGCGTTGATGAACTCCACCGTATTGAAGGAAGCTCCGCCGCCGTAGACGTCCTGCCACTTCACCCCGCCACCCACGACGCGGACATAGTCCGTGACCTGATGGGCTTCCAGGTTAGGATTGGCCGCCTCGGCTATGCCGATATAGAGGTCATTACCGACCACTTTGTAGATGACGTCATCGGCCGCGACATTGGGGCCGAAGACCAGGACATCGTCGCCGCCGGTGTCGTTGATCGTGTCACGCCCCGAACCGCGCTCGAAGGCGAACTGATCGTCGCCTGCCGACGTGTAGCTGGTGTCGTTTCCAGCGCCGCCAATGATGATGTTGCCGTGGTCCTCCCACTGGCCTGGCTGCATCCCGTAAATGGTGTCGTTCCCGCCGAAGCCGACAAGGAAGTCGCCGAGGGTCCGGATTCCGCCCAGGGTGTCCGCCCCGGCCGTGCCGCCCCGATAGATTTCGAACTGCGACACGTCGAGCTGACCCGACCCGTTCATGTCGATGACCTTGAGCTTGTTGTCATCGGCCGAGGCCAGCTTGCCGTCCTTCACATTGGGAAGATTGCCATTCACGCGCACGGAATCCGTGGCGCTGTAGTGAATGGTCATGTGACCGCTGGGCCCGGCCACGACCGTGAAGGTCAGTTGGTTGAAACCGATCCCCTCGCCGAACGACACCACGTTCGAGCCGACATTGGTTTCCGTGATGATGTCTGCGCCGTCGCCAAGGTTGAAGTAGTAGGTGTCCGAACCGCCGCCGCCGCTCAGGGTGTCGTTGCCCTTGCCCGCCGTGATGTACTCGTCCGCGCCCGTCAGCGAGATGGTGTCCGCCCCGGCCGTGCCGATGACGTGCTCCACGCCGACGAGGCTATGCTCGCCCGCCGTCCCGTCAGCCGCGCGCCAGCTCGCAACGCCGCCTGAAACTTGCAAGCCCAAGCGGTTGCTTGTGACGGTCTCATAGTGACCGCCCATTTCGACCCAAATTTCGCGTTGCTCCCAGTGGTCCCATTCCCAATAGCCGTCGTCGACCCACTGCTGATACGTCGAGACACCCGTCGCAAACCCTTCCGAGTAATCGACAGTGTCGAGGCCTTCGCCACCCACATAGGTGTCAGCGCCCTTGGTGGCGACGATCCAGTCATCACCCGCGCCCCCGTCGATATGGTTCGCGTCGGCGTCGCCCTTCAGCTCGTCGGCGAAACGGGAGCCGCGAAGGTGGCTCATGTGATTGAAGCGATCGCCCGTCGCATGGCCGCCGAAGGCTTCGCCGGTCGTGAGGTCCACGAAGACGCCAGCGTTGGATCCTTCATAGGAGAGGGTGTCTCCTCCGGTGCCGCCGCCGTACATGTAGTCCGCGCCTGCACCGCCTTCGATGACGTCGCTGCCATGGTGGCCATCAAGGAAATCGTCGCCGTCGCCGCCCTTCAGGATGTTGGCCCCGGCGTCGCCCCACAGGTAGTCGTTGAACTTGCTGCCGGTGACGTTCTCAACGCCCTTGATCCAGTCCCCCATGATGTACTTGGCATCCGCCCAGTAGGCGTCGCCGTTCGTCCAACTCGCCGGGTGGTTCCACAAGGCGACACGCACCCCGTTGATGCCGCCGGCGGGCATGAGACTTGCGTTGCCAGCGTGCACCCAAAACGACGGATCAAAGGGAGCCGTAATAGGCGTCGCAAAGCGCTCGTAGGAGATCGTATCGGAGCCCGCGCCAGCATCGACATAGTCCATGATGTTTCCATCATAGTTTCCGCTGGCCTCCAGGCCCGGCGTATAGCCGTCCTGCTCCATCAGGAAGGTATCGTCGCCGTTTTCCCCGAAACCGCCGTCTATGCCGCCGTTGAAAACGATCGTGTCGTTTCCATCACCACCCCACATGCCCGACATAAAGCCGTCACCGAACCAGGGGTGATCGTCGCCTGCGCCTCCAACCAGATAGTCGTCACCCGCACCTCCAACTAGGCGATCGCGACCATCACCGCCCAACAGGACGTCGTTGCCGTCACCGCCCTCTATGGTGTCGTCACCGGCGCCGCCGTCGATCCAGTCCCAGCCGGCCGCACCGGCCAAATAGTCGCCGAACCGGCTGCCCACCACGATGTCGTCGCCGCCAGTGACCACGTGAGTCGCGCCGGGCACCCAGACATAATCGCCATTGCCGCCAATTTCCGGGTCCGGGTGCAATATCGGCCCGCCTGGCTGTCCGCCCCAGCCCTGCCACTCCCAGTAGCCGTCAGTCGTCGTCTCGCTCCAGTCGCTCCAGCCCACAGCTGCGGTCGCACCGGAAAAGTCGAGGAAATCCTTGCCCGCCGTATTGCCTGACGCCAGCTTAGTGTAGCCGATCTTCGCTAGGTCATCGATGCGAAGGGCGTTGCCCTTGTCGCTCCAGTCGATGGCCGATCCACCGACCTCCCGCGTCACGGGCTGGGTGAAGAAGGCGTAGGGGTCGTTCTCCCCGGATGCCGTCAGCCGGAGGCCAACCGTACGGTAAACAGCCCCAGGCGGCGCCGTTACCTGGCCACTGATGGTGTCAAAGTTGCCGAGATCGCCATGCCAGCCCCCGTAGACACGACCAGTTCCATTCAGGAAGGTCGCTCCCATCCAGTTCTTGTTGGCGTCATAGAACTCCACGAAAACCTGTGCCGTGCCGCGATGCTGGGCAGCTTTCACACTGACCTCGTATGTCGCCCCTTCCCGCGACGCGATCAGTTCGGAGCGAACGTCAACCACGGCGCCGGCGGTCGTCGCGCCGTTCATACGTGACCAGAAGACGTCGTTGCCAGACCCCGACCAGTCGGCGTTCAGGTTGACGCCATGCTCCCCCGTCGACGTTCCAGCGGTCGCCATCCACCACCCGGCAGAATTTTGGCGCCAGTGCGGGTTCAACAGGTCATTTCCCTGCGGCGCGTCCAGCGCCTGGGGCAGGATGGAGAAGACGCCGTCCTGCGCCGTCGGGCCCTTTACCGACAGGGTCATGCCGCCCAGCACGTCGGAAACCCGCACGTTCTCCATATAGGCGCCGTAGGCTTCCAGACCCATGCTGGTCAGGAAACCCTGCAGGCCGCCGTAGAAGTCAGACTTGCTCCACTGATCCAGCTTCAGCTCGTTGATGCGCTGAAGCGTGATGATCCAGGGATTGGCGATGGCCTGGTCTTCCAGCGCCGAGACGATCTTGTCGATCGTCGCCTTGTTGCCGTTGTAGAAATTCAGTTCGTTCGCATCCAGCGCGCTCACCCCTTTGGTGTGCGCCTTGTCGATCACGGCCTTGTTGGCGGCGTAGTAGTCCTTCTCGCCCTGGTTCAGGGTGCTGTAGGCGCCGGTGATATAGCCGTTAATCAGCTCGCGGTTGTTGGCGTAGAAGCGATAATCCTCGGCGATCTGAAGATCACCTAGCAGGGCCGTCAGATCAGTAGCCTTGGAGTTGGCCAGCGCCCGCTTGGCGAAGATGTCGCCGCCGATTATGTTCGTGCCCTGCAACGACCACATCACGCCCTTGGACACGGCGTCGTCGGCCGAGCCGACGTTCTGCTGTGTCACCGTGGGGCTGCCCAGCTTGACCCACAGCTGTCCGCCCGTGTGGCCGTAGAAGCTCTGTAGGCCGGCTTCCATCGCCAGATACTTGCCGTTGCGCCACAGCCCGCTACCCCAGCTGGTCGCCTCATAGGGCATGTCGCCCGCCAGCACCGTCAGGAAGCCGTTCAACGTATCCCGCGCCGACTCCGCCATGTTGCGGACCAGATCGAGATTGCCGCCATTGGCCGCCGACGAGGCACCGAGCTGGAACTTGTCGCTCGTGTAGTCGAGGTAGATCTCGGCGTTGGCCGTCGGGATCTTGGGCTTCTTGCGACCGAAGAGGTTGCCGATCAGAGCCCCGAGCACAAAGCCGATAAAAGCCCCCACGCCCGGTGCAAGGAAATTGAAAAGCAATGTTCCTGTCTTCAACCCAAAGGTCGTTGCTATCGCCGAACTGACCGACCCCACGCTAACTGCCGCCCATGCGCCAACGGCAGATCCGATAGACGACAAAGCAACTGCAGCCTGCGTCTGCGGACTGACTACTAAAGCTCCCAATTTCGCGCCGAGAAATGCCCCAACGGCGCTAGAGAGCGCAGATGCAAGATTTGCCGCAGACCCTCCCATGCCGTCAGCAATTCCGCCAACATTCAACGCTTGGAATGGGAGCTGCGGGTTAGTTAAGAGGTTTCCGAGAACGTGCTGAGTTACTGTCGATCCTACGGTATTAAATAGTTCCGCTCCGAATCCTTTCAGACCCAACGCTTCGCCGAGCTCCATTGTTAGCCAGCTACTGATTGTCCCTATTGCGGCTTGTCCGGCCCTAACAGCTACATCCGCTCCGAACTCACCCAGTCCTCCCGCCACCGCCTGCTTCAGAGCTTCTTCACCACCGCCTGCTGCCAATGCAACGCCAAGACGTTCGCCGATTTCCCCCAGCAATGAGCTATAAAGTATGCCAGTTACTGCATCTCCTCCTGCCAGTTGCCGGCCCAAGGCAGATCCGAAAATAGCTCCAGCTTCTCCAGCCTTCAGGCTACGACCATACTCCCCTGCAGATTTGTAGGCATCTTTTACATTATTGATAATTTCAGATTCCGTTTCCCCTCCGAACATTTCCTTCGCAACCTTCAGCATGCTCTCCTTGTAGGCCGCATCCGTCATGTTTCCGGATGATGCCGCAAAGCCGATGCTTGGATCCAAAGACGCAACGTTAATTGCTACACCCGCAGCAAGCTTCACCTTGATCCAATAATCAAGCATAGTTCGCTCCTGGAATTGAAGCACTCTAGCCGCATTGTAAGCCGAATCTGAAGAGTAGCTAGACCGCAAAGGCGCCACGAACTGAACCTGCTTTGCAGCATTCAGAAGGTTAATGCTTGCTACATGCATATCGCCCTTAAATAAAGAATCTACATAATCCTTACTTAATCCTGCATCCATTCGCTGACGTTGCAAATCAAGCGCAACGGCCATTTCCTTGTCGTGTTGCCACGTAATTCTATCCGTTGCAGTAAGGTCGCCAAATAGGGGAATATCCCGACCTATCACAATCGTTTTTCTATAAATTATACCAGATGGACCACGCCATGTGACCTCAAAGTTTCCGTTTTGCGCAGATCTATACCTATCGTATGTATCAATTGTAATCCTATACTGAGAATTTTCGGTAAGGCCAAAGGCCCACCCACCGCCCATAAAATAACCAAATACCTGATTGGTAACCAGAAGATCAGGATTTAAATCCCTCCTCAAACGAACTATGGCACCGTTATCACCCGCCACACTTGTTCTAACTGAAGATTTTCCGCTAAAAGATCGCCACTGAGAATGCGGCATAAATCTCTCAACAATATTTAGCCTTCCTACAGAAATGTCTCTTCTGTATTCAGCATATCCCAGCAATATTTGCTTAACTTGAGATTGATCAGGCATGACTCAACACCAAAAATTAGAGATATTGGTTGCTTTACCGAAAAATAAACCATAAAATTTTAATTGTAAGAAAAGCAAATATTAAAAAACAAGGAATTGATAAAACAAAAGAGGCAATATTACTGCCAATAAATCGCGCAATAACAGATAACGACAAAGACAATAATATTGCCAATACGTAGCATACGTATACGTGATTATCTTGAAGCTTCATATAAGCGGAGGCTGTCATCGTCAAAATAAGGATGGACAACACCCCAAGCACCCAAAAAATTATACTCAGCGTCTGCGCCTGCGCCTTCAGGTCAATTAAACTGATCGTCACCTTTCTCTCCCCGCCGTACCCACCGCCTTCGCGATCGGCGACAGCAAATACTCAATCACGCGCCGACGCCCTGTCACAATCTCCACGGTCGCGGCCATTCCCGGTTGCAGCACGGCCTTTTCCCCCACGCCCATCCTCAGTTGTGTTTTCGTCAGACGGATACGCCCAGGGAACACGAGTCCGCGAGTTTCGTCTACCGTGGCGTCAGGAGAAATATGCTCCACGGTTCCCCGCAGGCTGCCGTAGCGGGTGAAGGGATAGGCCTCTAGCTTGACGATCACGGGCGCGCCCGGACGCACGAAACCCACGTCTCGATTGAGGATCAGGGCCTCGACGATCAGATCCTCGCCGTCCGGGACAATGGTGACCAGGGCCTGGCCGGCGTCGGCGACCTCGCCCAGGGTGGTGACGGAGACCTCGTTCACCACGCCCGACACCGGCGCAACCAGCTGTTGCAAGGACTGACGCTGGTCGGCTTTGGTCAGGCCCTCGGTGCGGGTGGCGACCACGGCCTCGGCCTCGGCTTTCTCACGCGCCGCCTCGCCGCGGAAGGCTTCGCGCGCCTGGGCCTGTTCGCGGTCGATCATGGCGACCTGCGACCGGGCCTCGGACAGACGATGGCGTTCGGCGGCCAGTTCGCGGCTGAGACCAATGTAGCGCTCCTCCTGCTCCAACACCCGCAGGCGCGGGGCCAAGCCCTGACGCTCCAGATCCTGACGCGCGGTCAGCTGCTGACGCGCCAGCGGCAGGGTCTCTTCATAACGACCGACATTCTCGGCCGAGGTGCCGGCCGCCGACAGGGCTCCTGCGCGACGGGCGCTCAGCGCGGCCAGATTGGCCTGATGCTCGCGGATACGGGCCTCGACGACCTGCCGCTCGGCGGCGGCGGCCTCCGGGCTCGCGCCTTCCGGGGCGATGAAGACGACCCGGCCCGTCGCCAGCCAGTTCAGGACCGCATCGGCGCGCGCCCGCGTCAGACGCGCCGTGGCCAGTTCTGACCGCGCCGTATCGGCGTCGGCCGTTGCAAAGGTTGGGTCGAGATCAATCAAGGGCTGGCCGGCACGAACATGTTCGCCCTCTCGTACCTTGATGGCGCGGATCACGCCGGCCTCGGCCACCTCGACCGAACGCAACCGCCCCGTCGGGACCAGGCGCCCTTCGCCCACCGCCACGACATCGACGAAACTGAAGATCGACCACAGCAGGGCCGCGACGGCAGCGGCGATGATGGTCCAGAGAATGCCGCGCCCGATCGGCGACGGCGGGGTCTCGGCGATCTCCAGCGCGGCGGGCAGGAACTCCTTGTCGCGCCATTCCTTGACGCCCGCCTTGCGGCGTTTGTTCTCGGCCGCCCAGGCTTCCTTCAACACGGACCAGTGTCGAGACAGGCTCATGCCGGTTCTCCCATCGGATCGCCATGCATCTGGGTGCGCCACAGCTGGGCGTAGCGGCCGTTGGAGGCCATCAGGCTGTCGTGCGTGCCGCTCTCGGTGATCTCACCGTTCTCCATGGTGATGATGCGGTCAGCCATGCGGATGGCGGACAGGCGGTGGGCGATGATCATCACCGTGCGGCCCTTGGCGATGGCGCGCATGTTGCGATGGATGATAGCCTCGGATTCCGCATCCAGCGCCGAAGTCGCCTCGTCCAGGATCAGGATGCGGGGATTAGTGACCAGGGCGCGGGCGATGGCGACGCGCTGCCGCTGACCGCCCGACAGGTTGCCGCCGCGCTCCTCAATCTGGGTGTCGTAGGCCTCGGATAGTTCGAGGATGAACTCATGCGCGCCGGCCAAGGTCGCCGCCGCCATCACCCGCTCGGTCGACATGCCGGGATCCGCCAAGGCGATATTGTCGCGCACCGAGCGGTTGAACAGCAGGTTCTCCTGCAGCACCACGCCGACCTGACGCCGCAACCAGGCCGGATCGACAAGCGACAGGTCCGTACCATCCACCATGACCCGACCGCTCTCGGGCACATAGAGGCGCTGAGCCAGCTTGGTCAGCGTGGACTTGCCCGAGCCGGAGGGGCCGACGATGCCCAGAACCTCGCCCGGCTTGACCTCCAACGACACCCGACGCAGCACCTCGCGACCGCCTGGCTTGTACCGGAAGGTCACGTCGTCAAAGGCGATAGCCCCTTTGATCTGCGGCAGGGCAGATCGGGTCGCCGAGAACTGCGTCTCGGTCGGGGCGTTCAGCACGTCGCCGAGACGGTCCACGCCGACGCGGGCCTCCTGAAACTGCTGCCACAGACCCGCCAGACGCAACACAGGCTCAGCCACCCGCCCCGCAAGCATGTTGAAGGCGACCAGTTCGCCCACCGTCAGGTTTCCACCGATGACCAGCTTGGCGCCGACATAGAGGATCAGAGCCGTCGAGATCTTGCTGACCAGCTGGATGGCTTGTCCGCCCCAGATATTCAGCTTGGCGGCCTTGAAGCCCGCCTTGACGTAAGCCGCCAACAGGCGCTCCCAGCGGTTCTGCATCTGCGGCTCGACCGCCGCCGCCTTCAGCGTTTGCACCCCAGTGACGCTCTCAACCAGGAAGGCCTGGCTCTCGGCGCCGCGCTGGAACCGCTCCTCGATCCGCCGCCGCAGCGGCGGCGTAATGATGAAGCAGATGATGGCGTAGAGGACGATGGTCCCCGCCACGATGGCGAAGAGGAAGGGCGAGTAGAACCACATCACCACCAGGAAGATGACGGTGAACAACAGGTCCACGAAAAGGGTCACGGACGAGGACGTCAGGAACTCCCGGATGGTCTCCAGTTCCCGCACCCGGGCGATGGTGTCCCCGACGCGCCGGGATTCAAAATAGGCCAGCGGCAGGTTGAGCAGGTGGCGATAGAGCTTGGCACCCAGTTCGACATCGACCCGACTGGTCGTATGGGAAAACACGTAGGCGCGCAGACCACCGAGGAAGCTCTCGAACACCACGACCGTGATCAGGCCGATGGCCAGAACATCCAGCGTCGTCAGGCCCTGGTGGACCAGCACCTTGTCGATGACGACCTGGAAGATCATCGGCGTCGCGAGGGCGAAGAGTTGCAGCGCCAGTGAAGCCGCCAGCACGTCGCCCAGCATCCAGCGATACTTGACCAGGGCGGGAATGAACCAGGTGACGTCGAACTTGGTCTGGGCCGCGACCGACAGGCGGGTCGTGACGAGAATGGCGCGACCGGACCAGACCTGTTCAAACTCGGCGAGGGACAAGGCCGTCGGCGCCGCACCCGGACGTTGTATCAGGACCTGTTCGTCTCGGACCGCGCCGATGATGAAGTAGTCGCCGGATTGATCCTTGCCGATGGCCGGCAAGGGCGCGCGCTCCAGGCCCGCAAGATCCAGGGTGACCGCCTTGGCTTTCGCTTCCAGCCGCTTGGCCAGAAGGACGAGATCGCCATCGTCCGTCGGCCCGCCATGCCCAAGAGAGTGTCGCAACTGGGCCTGATCTGAAGGGATCTGGTGAAAGGCGAGCAGGGTCGTCAGGCACGAAAGGCCGCTGTCAGCGGCAGGCGTTTCGCCTGCCTGTTCACTCGCCCCACTCACGTCAGACCACCCCCGCTACTCGCGTATGGCGGGTATCCAACTCCCCATGGCGCTGCAAGTGAAATAACTGCGAAACGCGGGAGTTCTTTGGCGTATCCCTAGCGGGCTCACCGCGAGCGGCTCGTTCGTGGGAAAACGCCGCCTAGCGCACGTCAGTATAGGCTGGCGTAGGCGAGCCGCCGTGGACGCTCCTGAGAACTATTCAGCTACTGTCGGATGGGATGCGTAGGTCGGAAACGCGCCGATTTCGTTGAAAAAGGCTGCCCGGGCAATTGGCATGAGGGCGCCGCGCTGATTCACTCTGGTCGTTGAGACGGGAGGTGCAGCGATGATGGGCGAACGGCGGGTCGATCAGTCGGCCCTGTTCTACGCGTTCTCGCTAGAGCGGCATGTGCCGGCGGATCACATGCTGCGCGCGGATCGATCGCTTCGTGGAGCTGGACGGCCTGCGGGCGCATCTGGCGCCCTTCTACAGCGCCATCGGTCGGCCTTCGATCGATCCGGAGCTGCTGATCCGCATGCTGCTGGTCGGCTACTGCTTCGGCATTCGTTCGGAGCGGCGGCTGTGCGAGGAGGTCCACCTGAACCTGGCCTATCGCTGGTTCTGCCGGTTGGGCCTTGACGGCGACGTGCCGGACCACTCGACCTTTTCGAAGAACCGCCATGGGCGTCTCTGCGACAGCGATCTGTTGCGGGAGCTATTCGAGACGGTGCTACGGCGCTGCATGGCCGAGGGTCTGGTCGGCGGCGAAGGCTTCGCGGTCGACGCCAGCCTGATCAAGGCCGACGCCAACCGACAGCGCTGCGTGCCCGGCGACCAAGGCCTGCCGCCCGAGGCCGCCAGCCGCGCTATCGACGAGTATCTGGCCGAGCGGATGACGGGACCTTCTCGCGCAGCGACTTCGCCTATGACCACGCCCAGGACCTCTACCGCTGCCCGGCGGGCAAGACGCTCGTCCACGGTCGGCGCGTCTTCTCGAAGCCCCGGACCCAGGCGCCGCCTGATGAAACCCTGCGCTATCGCGCCCGTACGGCTGACTGCAGGGCCTGCGCCCTCAAGCCCCGGTGCTGCCCCAACACGCCGATGCGCAAGGTTACGCGCTCCATCCACGAAGGCGCCCGGGACTTCGCCCGCGACATCGCACAGGAAATCCGCCGAAAGACCCGGCGGGGCCTGGAGGGCGTGGTTCGTGTCACCGACGGGCGAGTCTACGGTTACGCCATCCGCCGCGAAATCGACGCGGCAGGCGAACCGATCAGGGGTCTTCGCGATATCGTCCCGACCGAGGCCGAGATCGTCGTTGAGATCTTTCGCAAGTACGCCGCGGGTGCCTCCCCGCGCGCCATAGCGGCAGACCTGAATGCGCGTGGAGTCGGTAGCCCTAGAGGCGGGACCTGGAACGCCTCGACCATCAACGGCAACGCCGATCGTGGGAACGGCGTCATCCACAACGAGCTCTATCGCGGCGCCCTGGTGTTCGGCCGCCAGACCTGGCTCAAGGTCCGCGCCCGTCACTGGCGTCGGTTCGCCCGAAGCATCTGCTCAGCGGCAAGCTGGAATCCGACCTGGCCGAAGCCATCCGCCGGTCGGAGCGATTGATCGACCAGGTGGCCGACGACGCCCTGAAGGGCGCGGCGATCAAAGACGCCGCACCGAAGCCCAGCCGCGACGT
>Ga0265296_1000499_pt1 | contig 58821 bp, 73 predicted proteins | sample MunlanPumphouse1_FD_189073 | JGI IMG/M metagenome (GOLD analysis project Ga0265296, IMG submission 189073) | Groundwater microbial communities from a municipal landfill in Southern Ontario, Canada - Pumphouse #1 | ecosystem: Environmental > Aquatic > Deep subsurface > Groundwater | place...
GGGCCATGGCGCCGACACGATTGCGACGCTAATCAGCGCGCGGCCCGATGCAAAGAGGCCGAACAGACTTTCAGGAGACGACCATGGCGCGAACCGCCCTCATCCTCCACGGCGGCGCCGGCGCCCGACGCGAGCGCAACTACGACGCCGAGGTGGTTCACATGCGCCAGGTGGTCGAGGCGATGAAGGCGCGGCTGGACGCCGGGGCCTCCGCCGTGGACGTGGCGGTCGAGGCCGTGGTCATGCTGGAAGACTCCGGTCTCTATGTCGCCGGGCGCGGCGCCTCGCCCAATCTGGCCGGGGCCTATGAACTGGACGCCAGCCTGATGGACGGCGCTTCGGGCAAGGCCGGGGCCGTGGCCGCCCTGCAAGGCTTCCGCAACCCGGTCGTCGCCGCCCGCGCCGTGATGGACCGCACCCCCCACGTCATGCTGGCCGGCGAAGGCGCCGCCCTGTTCGCCCATGATCAGGGCCTGGAAGCCATCGGCGACGAAGAGGCCTGGTTCACCCAGGCCGGCAAGGGCGAGGACAATCATCCGCCGGGCGTGCTCAGCCACGGCACCGTCGGCTGCTGCGTGCTGGACCGGGAGGGCCGTCTGGCCGCCGCCACCTCGACGGCGGGCGTCTTCGGCAAGATGCCGGGCCGCGTCGGCGACACCCCCATCCCCGCCGCCGGCACCTGGGCCGACGATTGCGCCGCCGTCTCCTGCACCGGCCAGGGCGAGTATTTCATCCGCGTCGCCGCCGCCGCCCGCACCGCCTTCGGCGTGGCCGCCGGTCAGACCCTGGCTCAGTCTTCGCAAGCCGTCATCGACCGCATCGGCGGCCTGGGCGGAGACGGCGGCATGATCGCGCTGGACCGGGACGGCAACATCGCCGCCCCCTACAACAGCCAGGGCATGAAGCGCGCCTGGCTGACCACCGACGGCGAGGTCGGGGTTCAGGTCTTCGACCAGTAATTCTTCTCCGCTCATCCCCGCGGAGGCGGGGACCCAGTGCCTTGGCATCACATGCTGCGGCCTATTTGATCGCAGCTTCACCCACGCTCGGCGTGTGAGGTTCTTACTGGGTCCCCGCCTCCGCGGGGATGAGCGGGTTGTGGATGCTCGCTTCATTACAGCACCGTAAGGTGCGCGGCGGGTTTCAGCCCTGATAGGGTCCGCTCACCTGCCCCCGGCGCAGCTTGCGGGGCGACCGGAACCTGACGCCATGAAGACCCGCCTGATCCTGACCGCCTGCGCCTCGGCCCTGCTGCTGGGCCTGCCCGCCGCCGCCTTCGCCGAAAGCGCGGCGCCCGCCGTCGCCACCGCCGCGCAAGGCGGGGTCGCCGTGCCGCCGCTGGGCTTCGCCAAGCGGACCCTGGCCAACGGCATGGAGGTCTATACCGCCCGCGACGCCTCGACCTCGAACGTCACGGTCCAGGTCTGGTATCGCGTCGGCTCCAAGGACGACCCGGCGGGTCGTTCGGGCTTCGCTCACCTGTTCGAGCACCTGCTGTTCAAGGCCACCAAGAACATGCCGTCCGAGACCTTCGACCGTCTGACCGAGGACGTCGGCGGCATGAACAACGCCTTCACCGCCGACGACGTCACCGCCTATTACGAGGTGGTCCCCGCCAACCACCTGCAGCGCATCCTCTTCGCCGAGGCCGACCGCATGGGCTCGCTGGTGGTCGACGAGGCGACCTTCGCCTCCGAGCGCGACGTGGTGAAGGAGGAATACCGCCAGCGCATTCTGGCCAGCCCCTACGGCCGTCTGTTCGGCCTGTTCACGCCCGAGACCATCTATCAGGACCACCCCTATCGCCGTCCGGGCATCGGCTCGATCGAGGAACTGAACGCCTCGACGCTGGACGACGTGCTGCGCTTCCACGCCACCTACTACCGGCCCGACAACGCCATGTTGATCGTGGCCGGCAACTTCGATCAGGCCCAGCTGGACGCCTGGGTGGACGAGTACTTCGCCCCGCTGAAGCGCCCTGCGACGCCCATGCCGGTCAATGACGTCAAGGAGCCCGAGCCGACCGGTCCGCGCACCGCCACCTATTATGCGCCGAACGTGCCCCTGCCCGCCGTGGTTCTGGCCTGGAACACCGTGGCCTATCGTGACGCCGACCGCGCCGCCCTGACCGTGCTGGACGGAGTGCTGTCCACCGGCGAATCGAGCCGCCTCTATCGCTCGCTGGTCTATGATCAGCAGATCGCGGCCCAGATCGGCTCCAACCCCGACTTCGCCCAGCAGGCCGGCAACCTGACCGCCTACGCCATCATGGCTGACGGCCAGTCGCCCGAAGCCGGCAAGGCCGCGCTGGAGGCCGAGATCGCCCGCCTGCGCGACGCCCCCGTCACCGCCGCCGAACTGAGCGAGGCCAAGAACGAGCTGGTCGCCAACGCCCTGCGTGGCCGCGAGAGCATCGACGACCGCGCCACCACCCTGGGCATGGCCCTGATCATGACCGGCGACGCCACCGCCGCCGACCGCGAGATCGCCGAGATTCAGGCCGTCACCGCTGCCGACGTGCAGCGCGTGGCCCGCCGCTATCTGACGCCGCAGCGCCAGATCACCATCAACTACCTGCCCGCCGACGAGGCCCATCCGGCCAGCGTGCAGAAGATGAACGTCGATGCTCCCGTCACCGTGGCCGAACTGGCCCCCGCCGGTCCGGTCGCCGTCCTGCTGCCCGAAGCCGAGCGGGCCCGCCTGCCCCAGCCGGGCGCAGAAGTCGCCCCGGCCACGCCTGCGGTGGCCGACTTCCGCCTGGCCAACGGGATGCGGGTCCTGGTCGCCCCGACCGAGGGCCTGCCCCTGGTCTCGGCGCGTCTGAACTTCAACGCCGGTTCGGCCAATGACCCGGCGGGCAAGCCGGGCGTCGCCGCCCTGACCGCCGGCCTGCTGACCCAGGGCACGACGTCCAAGTCTGCGCCCGAGATCGCCACCGCCATCGAGCAGCTGGGCGCCAATATCGGCGCGGGCTCGGGCGCCGACTTCACCAACATCTACGCCAATGGGCCCAAGGACGTGTTCGGCCGCTCGCTCAGCCTGATGGCCGATCTGGTGCGCAACCCGGCCTTCGCCGCCGAAGAGCTGGAGCGTCAGCAGTCGCAGACCCTGGATGGTCTGCGCGTGGCCCTCAGCCAGCCCGGCTCCATCGCCGCCCAGTCGGTCGGCCGCGTCATCTACGGCGACGCCCCGTACGGCGCGCCCGGCGGCGGCACCCTGACCAGCGTGCCGGCCATCACCCGCGACGACGTGGCCGCCTTCCACGCCGCCCGCTATCGCCCGTCCCAGGCCACCATCGTCTTCTCGGGCGCGGTCACTCCCGCCGAGGCCCGCGACCTGGCGCAACAGGCCTTCGGCGACTGGCGCGACCCATCGGCCGCCGCGCCCGCTCCGGTCGCTAAGGCCGGTCCGACCCTGCCGCCGCGCATCGTCGTCATCGACCAGCCGGGCGCGGGTCAGGCCGCCGTCACCGCCGCCATTCGCGGCGTCAAGCGCACCGACGCCGACTACTTCCCGCTGACGCTTGGCAACACCCTGCTGGGCGGCGGCTTCTCGTCGCGCCTGAACCAGGAAATCCGCATCAAGCGCGGCCTCAGCTACGGCGCCCGCTCCTCGGTCGGCGTCCAGCAGGACGTCGGCGTCTTCACCGCCTCGACCCAGACCAAGAATGAGACGGCGACCGAGGTGGCCGACCTGATCCTGGCCGAGATCAGCAAGCTGGGGACCAGTCCCGCGACCGAGGCCGAACTGGCGCCGCGCCGCGCCGCGCTGATCGGCGGCTTCGGCCGCTCGCTGGAGACAGTGGACGGTCTGGGCGGCCTGGTGGCCAACCTGGCCCTCTATGACCTGCCGATGAGCGATCTGGCCGACTACGCCGGACGCGTGCGTTCCATCACGCCGCAACAGGTCGAGACGGCCTTCGCCGAGCACCTGTCCACCGACCGCGCCAGCCTGGTCATCGTCGGCGACGCGTCCAAGTTCATCGACGCCCTGCGGGCCAAATACCCGAACGTCGAGGTCATCCCCCTGACCGACCTGAACCTGAACAGCGCCACGCTGCGCTAGGATCGCTTGCCACGGCCTCCGATTTCCGGCCAAGCTGGAAATCGGAGAACTACGCTATGTCAAAAACACCTGCCGCCCTGCTGGTCGCCGCAATGATCTGGCTGACCGGCTCGCCCGCGCAGGCGCTCTCACCCACGTCCGATCCGCTCGACGACGCCCTGGCCCTGCTTCGGACCGACCCCGCTGCGGCCGTCGTCGCACTGGAGCGGCTGTCGGCAGCCGGTGATGCTGAGGCGACCGCTTCATTGGCGACGGCCTTGGAAATCACTGGAGGCGACCCTGAGCGGTCAGAGCGGCTTTGGGCTCAAGCCCTAGCCGACGGTTCGCAAAATGCGCGCCTCAACATCGGCATGCGGCGACTGCTGAACGATATCGATACGGATGACGCAGAAGCCTTCGCCATGCTTCGGGACCTCGAGGAACCGTTCCAGGCCTTTGCAGCCTACCCCATGGGCCGGGCCTACCTTTTAGGGAATGGCGTAAAACAGGACCTTGAGCGGGGCTCACATCTGTTGGCGACTGCGGTTGAAAACGAGCCCGGCAACATAGACGCCCAGTTTCTGCTGGGACGCGCCTACCGCAATGGCTGGGGAGTAAAGACGGATGCCGACGCCGCCTTCACCCATCTGAAGATCGCCGCTGACGCTGACGACGCCCGCGCGCAGTGGAACCTCGGCATGATGCTGCTGTCAGGCGAAGGCGTGCCGGCGAACCCGGCCCTTGCCTACGACTACGTACGCAAGTCTGCGGAACAGGGGCACGAGGACGGCATGATCTCGCTCGCCGTCATGCTGGCCCTGGGCCAGGGCGTGAAACCGACCCCCGCCGAGGCGCGGTTCTGGTATGAGCAGGCCGCCAGGCAAGGCTCCGCCCACGCCCTTCGCGGGCTAGGCATGATGTTGCTTGTCGGTGAAGGCGGCCCCAGCGACCCAGTTACCGGCACCGCCTATGTGGAACTGGCGGCGGAAGCCGGCGACGCCAATGCCGCCACCTTGCTCAAGCACTACGCAGCGCCGCTTTCGCAACTCTCGCGCCCATCCATCGACGCCGCCAAAGCGAACTGGGCCAAGGCCATCGGCTGGGCGCCATAGCGGCTCAAGCCGTCAGGCAGACCACCTGAGCCACGCGCAGGTCGCGCCGAAGCCGGTCGGCGACCTGGCCGTAGTTGGCGGTGTTGACCGCCTCGCCCATGGCTTTTTCGTCGGCCCGCTGCTCCCCGCGGATGGCGGGTACAAAGGTGTCGGGCGCCGTGGTGTAGATCAGCCCCCGGCGCGGCGCCTCGGCGATGGTGACGCCCAGCACCCGGCCCCGCCCGTCCAGCACCGGCGCCCCCGACAGGCCCGAAAGCGTGCCCTTCAGCCCCTTGGTGCGGCCGGATTCGGCCCAGGCCAGGACCGGCTCGTCGCGCTCGCCGCGCCCCCGCACCTTCAGCGTCTCGCGGCCCAGAAGACGCGAGGCGACCTCGCCGGGATGGCCCTGTGGGAAACCCGGATGAAAGGCGCGCTGGCCCTTGTGCAGCGGCGCCTGGGCGGCGAGCGGCAGGGCGGGCGGGCCGCCCTCGGTCAGCAGCAGGGCCACGTCGGCGCGTTCGGCCAGCCGCACGTCGGCGGCCAGGGCGCGTCCGCCGCCGATCACCAGGGCCGGACGGCGGCAGCCCTCGACCACGTGCCGGGCCGTGACCCAGCGGCCGTCGCCGGCGATGGAGAAGGCCGTCCCGGACGACGGCTGGAACGGATCGTCGGGGGCGATGACGGTGACGGAGGGATCGAACGGCGTGATCGGCCCCAGCAGGGCGCCGTGGGCCTCGTCGTCCTCGGGCGCGTGGGGCGCGTCGGCCTTTTCGCGGCGGCCCAGCGACACGATCAGCAGGGCGCCGATCACCGCCGCATAGATGGTCCAGTCGGGAAGGTGGGGAAAGCGCATCAGGGCGCCGTCAGCCCGTCAGGGCGGCGGCGAGGATCAGGGCCGTGGCCAGCTTGGCGCCCGCCAGCACCACGGCGGCGGCGACCTCGCCCTTTTCGATGCGCTGCGGCAGGCCGGTCAGCAGCAGGTCGACGACGCGGAAGGCCAGCAGTTGCAGCACCACCGTCGCCACGCCCCAGATGGCGATGTCCCGGATGGAGGTCGAGATCGACAGCGACACGGCCAACGGAATGGCCAGCCCGACCAGCACCCCCGAAAAAGCCACGGCGGCGGCGGGATTGCCCTGACGGATCAGCGCCACCTCGCGCCACGGCGTCAGCAGGGCATAGACGGTCGCCCCGATGGCCAATAGACCAAAGGTCACGACCAGATGCAGGACCAGGATCGGAAAGCCGGTGGCGAAGGCCTGAACCTCGGGACTCGACAGGACGCTGGGCAGAGACGACGAGTCCATGATGTGCGAGCCCGCAGCCTCCAGCTGAAAACGGAACGAAAGCAAAACAGCCTTGCCCGATCAGGACCCGCTTCCGCAAGGGCGCCCGGGCCACACCCGATCAGGAAAACAATGTTATCCGCGCGACCAGATCAAGCCGCCGCGCTATCGTCCACGTCGCGCTCGGCCCGCTCGGCCTTGATCCGCGCCGAGGCCCGCTGCTTCTCGCTCTCGGACTTCAGCTGGCCGCAGGCGGCCAGGATGTCGCGGCCGCGCGGGGTGCGGATGGGCGAGGCGTAGCCGGCCTTGTTCAGGATGGCGGCGAAGCGTTCGATGGTCTTCCAGTCCGAGCACTCATAGTCCGTGCCGGGCCAGGGATTGAACGGGATCAGATTGACCTTGGACGGGATGCCCTCGATCAGCTTGACCAGGGCGCGGGCCTCGTCGGGGCTGTCGTTGACGCCCTTCAGCATGACGTATTCGAACGTCACCCGGCGGGTGTTGGCCAGACCCGGATAGGCGCGAATGCCGGCCATCAGCTGATCCAGCGGATACTTCTTGTTCAGCGGCACCAGGACGTCGCGCAGGGCGTCGTTGGTGGCGTGCAGGCTGATCGCCAGCATGGCGGCGGTGCGCTCGCCCAGGGCGTGCAGCTGCGGCACCACGCCCGAGGTCGAGACGGTGATGCGGCGCCGCGACAGGGCGATGCCCTCGTTGTCCGAGATGATGTCGATGGCGTCGGCGACGTTGTCCAGATTGTAGAGCGGCTCGCCCATGCCCATGAAGACGATGTTGGACAGGCGGCGGTCTTCCTTAGGCGACGGCCATTCGTCCAGGTCGTCGCGCGCCACCTGAACCTGGGCCACGATCTCGGCCGTGGTCAGGTTGCGAACCAGCTTCTGCGTGCCGGTGTGGCAGAAGGTGCAGTTCAGGGTGCAGCCGACCTGGGACGAAACGCACAGGGCGCCGGCGCGGCCGACGTCAGGGATATAGACGGCCTCGACCTCGATGCCCGGCGCGGTGCGGATCAGGTATTTGCGCGTGCCGTCCTTGGACACCTGACGCTCGACGATCTCGGGGCGGGCCAAGGTGAAGGCCTCGGCCAGGGCCGCGCGGGTTTCCTTGCCGATGTCGCTCATCAGGGCGAAGTCGGTGACGCCGTAGTGGTGAATCCAGCGCCAGACCTGGCTCGCGCGCATCTTGGCCTTTTCGGGCGGACAGATGTTCGCTTCGATCAACGCATTGCGCAGACCCTCACGCGTCAGACCGCTGAGGTTGACGGGGGCTTTAACCGGGGCGGAAGCACGCGAAAGGTCGAGCGTGATGCTCAAGGCTGGATATCCTGCGGGAAAGGGAGGAGCGAGCCTCTAGCACAGATGCGGGGACTTGTCGCCTTCAGCCCGTTCGGGGGCTTGGCCGTGAAACCGTTCGGGCGGATTGGCGCCCCCTCGGAAATAGTCTGTCCCGGCCCTGCGCGGTTGATCCTAGCCGCCCTGACCGCTAAAGCCCGCCGCGTTGGGGAGTAGCTTCCGGCGCCTGTCAGCCGGGATCGCGTCAACATACTTGCCTCCGCCGGGGGCATGGCGCGATCAGCGGATACCCGTCCGCCTAGCGAGACCAGCACGATCCGGGGGCCGAGCCGGCCTGCGCCCGGACGTGCTGTCACGCGCCCGGCTGAGATCTGTTTCCATGACCCCCATCGCCATCGCCATCCTGTCGCTCAGCATGTCCGCCGACGCCTTCGCCGCCGCGATTGGTCGGGGCGCCCAGCACCGCCCCACCCTGCCGCAGGCCCTGCGCTCGGGCCTGGTGTTCGGCGTCATCGAGGCCATCACCCCGCTGATCGGCTTCGCCCTGGGCGTCGCCGCCGCCGGCTTCGTCGCCGCCATCGACCACTGGATCGCCTTCGGCCTGCTCGGCGCGGTCGGCGGCAAGATGATCTGGGAGGCGCTGAAGCCCGAGGACGAGGCGGAAGAAGAAGCCGAAGCGAAGAAGGCCGTGTCGCGCGGCCTGGTCGCCCTGGTCGCCACCGCCGTCGGCACCTCGATCGACGCGGGCGCGGTCGGCGTCGGCCTGGCCCTGCTGGGCGAGAACATCTGGCTGATCGCGGCCTGCATCGGCCTGACCACCTTCGCCCTGGCCACGCTCGGCCTGCTGATCGGCAAGGCGGCGGGCACGCGACTGGGCAAGATCGTCGAACTGATCGGCGGCGTCGCCCTGATCGCTCTGGGCCTCAAGATCCTGCTGGAGCATCTTGGCCTGCTGGCCTTCTGAAACCCGCCTTGCATCCAGGGGGCGGCCAGAGGAACGTCCGCCCTCGGCTAACCGTTAAGCCGCCAGTTGCAAGGAGCCCCCGTCATGCGCGCCGCCGTCATTCTCGCCGCCCTCGCCGCCCCTCTAGCCCTCGGCGCCCCTCTAGCCCCTCTAGCCCTCGGCGCCTGCGCCACCGGCCGGACCGTGCCGACCTATCAACAGGAGTATGACGCGCTGAACGCCCAGTGCGTCGAGCGCGGCGGCATCCTGACGCCCAGCGGGCTGACCTCCGGTCGGGCCCAGACTGACTATGTGTGCAAGATAACCGGCGGCGCGACGCGCACGCCCTGACGGACCCGCCCCTGCCGGACGCAGCCCGTCAGCTGGGAACAGCGCAATCAGACCGGGCAGGCCTTGGCTTGCAAGCCGGCGTCGATGCTGGCGAGTCGCGCCTGCACGGCCCGGTCAGCATCCGCCTTGGCCGTTGAATAGAGCTTGGGCCGTTCGGCGCGCCCCCCAGCGGCAAGGTCCGCAATCTGACGCTCGGTCCCCAGAGCCGCGTCGCGCTCCCGCCGCAAACCGGCGCAGTCCATGGCCTTAATCGCATCATCCGACCACGTCGGCAGGACCGGATAGCGCGTGACGCTGCACCCCGACACCAGCACGCACGCCGCAACCGCGACCAGAACAGGTTTAAACATGAACGCCTCCAAAGCCTTGCTGCAGCCTGGATGCCCTGTTGCCGACGCCTGACGCCAGTTAAACTCTCGTAAACATGACGCAGCGCCTTACGGCCGGATCGGCCGGGGACGTTCACCATGCGTCCGGAAGGAAATCCGTGGTGGTTGGAGGCGGGATCGAACCGCCGACCTGTGGGTTATGAACCCTCCAATCACTACCCCTTAGCGCGCTGATCTTGCACCGTATTTTCGGGTGTGACTTCGGGCGCTTCGGGACTATTCCGGGAGAGCTTGGCAAGGCCCTTCTTCACGTCCGACTCCAGGGCGTGGGCATAGACCATGGTGGATTTTATATCGGCATGACCTAGCAGGGCCTGCGCCAGTCGAAGGTTTTCAGTGCCCCGCAAGATCTGCATGGCGCTGTGGTGGCGCATGGCGTGCGCGCCCTTCATGCCCTTGGCTTCGCGCAGGCCTGACCTGGTCATGGCCCGGCGCATGGCGATGGCGGCGCCGTTATATTTCAACGCCAGCACTTTGGCTGGCTTTCCCCTCGCCTTGGATGGGACTTCGCGGAACCATACGGTGTCGATGTCGGCGGCCTGAGCCCTGCCCTTTCGGGCTGCGAGCATGGCCGCGTCTTCGGGCAGCAGGGGGATGATGTGATCATCGCCGCCCTTGCGTTCGCGCAGCCGGACGCGGGCGTTTTCGTGGTCGGCGACGTCGAGATCGGCCAGCGGGAAAAAGAGCTCGGACAGGCGGCAACCGTAGCGCGTGGCGAAGTGGATCATGTCGTGCCAGTGGGGCTTCACCTGGGCCAGCACGGACGACAGGTCATCGCCCGCGAACTCGGTGGGCTTGGCCTTGGGTTCCGACAGTCGCAGCTCTTCCCAGTCGATCTCGGGTAGGGTCGCGCCCCATGCCTTGCGCGCCCGGTTCAGGATGGGTCGCAGGCTGTCGATCATGTCGCGGTTCACCGTCGAGTCCGACGGCAGGTAGAGCTTGGCGTCCTTGGCCTTGGACTTGGTGAAGGCCTGACCTCGGCGCTTCTGGATCGCCGTCGTCATCGACTTGGTCGTGATGGCGTTGATGGGGGTATTGGCGCCGACGACGGCGATCATCCGTTCGATCCGGCCAAGCAGGCGGGCGCTGTCTTTCAGGCCCTTGCCCTTTTCCTCCCACCATCGACCGGCGGCGAGGTCGAGCGTCATCAGGGAGGCGTTGTCCAGCAGTCCGAGCGCGGCTTGCTGGCGCAGGTCGCGCTCTACTTGCTCGGCCGCCCGCTTGCTTTCGACGCCCGTAGAGCCGTGAAAGCGACGACCTTTCTGCTGGAAGTCGTATTGCCAGAAGCGGCTGTTTTGCGACTTGTAGACGGACACGGAAGTTCGGTTTCCCTGGACAGATAGGCGCGCAGATCGGCCTCGGTGAAGCGTTTCGTCTTGCCGACCAGGACGAACCGGACGGCGCCGCCTTCAACGAGCGCCCCCAGCGTCTTTACGTCAACCCCGAGGATGCGACAGGCCGCGTTAGCGAAGATGGTGGCACGGCTGGCGAAGGCCTGCGCAAGGCGAGCCTCGGTCGCCGGGCCGAGGTTTGACCAGGGGGCTGAAAGGTCTCGGAGGGCAGTCATCGCGTAGCTTCCCTCAGATGGCTTAGTCCGATGTGAATGGCGGCGGTAGCGCTCGGTTGCGGCACGACCCTCCGGCTTCCGTCGTCGCCCACGTCCAGTTCGACCACCCCATTTGCGGTCGCGACGAATCCCAAGGGCGTCCAGGCGATCAGATCGCGGCGCATCATCTCGGTCAGGGCGAAGTGGATCTTGCGGCGCTCGATCTTCAGCACGGTCTCATCTGTGCGCAGGGCGTCGAGGACCTCGGCGCGGTTCATGGGGCGGCTGCGGATCAGGCGAAGGATGCGCTCCCATCGGCCACCCGGGACGTATCCGTGGGTCGACGGTAGATGGTTCATCGCAGTGCTCCCTGCGGCTGTTCGCGGCGCAGGCCGGGGTTGAGAGCGACGCGTTCGGCGGCGGCCTGGCCGGCGCGATAGCTGGCGCCGTCTATCGGGCGACGGGCGCGGTCGCCATCTTCCAGTACGTGGCCACGACGCGCCATCTCTTCATCGATCAGGGCATTGCGCAAAACGATCAGGCCGGTGCCGGTCGGGCGAGGCGGAATCATGCTCAGGATGCGTCGTTGCAGACGATCTGCCATGCCGTCGAGGAAGGGTATAAGCCGGGCGACGCGGCGGCCGTAGGGCCAGCGCGCCGTGCCGTGCATGTGGCGTCCCGCTTCGGTGTTCATGGCCCGCTCGCAAAGGGCCAGGAGATAGGTCGCGATCTCCACCTCGTGCGACAGGCCGAGGAAGGTCAGGCGCGCGACATTGTCGCCGTCGCGCCACTGCTTCGTATTGGTCAGCCGGCCGATGGCGACAGCGACCTTCCACAGCTTGAGGCCGATGCTGCCGGCGCCGACGTGCGTTTGTTCGGCGAAGGGCGAGGCGCGCATGTCGGCCTCGTCCAGGGTCATGTTGTAGTCGCGCAGGGCCTCGGCCAGCTTGTCGGCGGCGATCATCGCCTCGGCCTCGGAGCAGCCGTTTTCGACCGTCATGTTGCGCAGGGCGCGGATGCGGGCGGCGGCTTTTTCGCGGTCGGTTCCCACGGCCACGGTCAGTAGTCCCCGACCGAAGTGACCACGGCATCCTCGTCCACGATGATCTTGGTGCCGGCGGCGTAATAGGCCCGGATTTTGTCGGGCAGGCCGTAGTCGCGGCCGATATGCTGGGTGTCCTTGAGGTCGCGCTTGTCGAGCCGCGCGCTGCTGATCGTTCCGTCCTTGTTGAGCAGCAGGCTGTGACGGCACTGGTACTTGTCACGGCGGGCGTGGTGTTGCTCTTCGTCCAGATAGAGCCACGTCGAGCCATAGTCGCTGTGCTCGATTATGACGGTGATGACCTCGCCGTAGCCGTCGTGGTCGTGGCGGCCTTCGATCATCTCCTTAGCGATCTGGGACAGTCTGATTTCAGCGGGTGCGATGTTCAGCAGGTCGCGGATGTCTTCGGCCAGGCGCGCGTCGATCAGGGCGCCGGCGTGGTCCTTGACCTGCTTCTCGATCATGCCGGTGACGAGCAGTCCGTAGGACGGCAGGTTGAGGTCGTTGACCTTGAGGCTGGCTGCGACCGCCTCTTTGATCTGCTTGCCGATGTCGCTGTAGCTGCGCAGCGCGTCGTCAATCGCTTCGGTGACAAGCTTCTCGACGCGGGTGGCCACCTGCTTCTTGACGAACTCCGGCGTCATGGTTTCGGCCACGTCCTTGTTGATCAGGTCGACGGTGTCGGTCATGCCGCGCCTCCCGACGTCAGCGCGTCCAGCCCCTTGGCGGCCCGCCATTCGTTCACTGATCCGTCGCCATCGAGGACGATGCGGGCGGCTATGGCGGCGGTCTGGACGGCTTCCTTGCGGACATTGTCGGCGGGTTCATCGAGGATGGCCTTGGCCAGCTCGCCGAACTCTTCGGCGAGGGCGATGGTCATGATGCGGTCGCCGGGGAACTTGGCCCGGGCGCGGATCAGTTCGGCGCGGACCTCGTCGATGAAGGCGTCGACCTGGTCGGCGGTGAGTGCGGCGGCTGTGACCTCATCCAGATCCTTTGCGCCCTCGGCTAGTGCGTCGCCCTGCCACCCGGCCTCCTCGGCCGCTGCCTGCCATGGCGAAGCGAAGAGGCCGATCAGATCCTTGCGCTGCCAGTCGGCGCGGCCGGTCTTGGCCCATGTGAGGCCAGCCTGAAGGCGGGCGCCGTCGATGCCGTCGGAGAAGCCCATCAGGATGTCTTCCAGGGCGGCGAAGCGGCGCATCTGTGCGCCCGTGGACGAACCGGGTTTGTTGGTGGTCTGGGTCATGCGGGATATCCGTCGTGCAGGTGGCCGTCGAGATGGCGGCCGGCGGCGCGCTTTCCAGCGCGGTAGAGGGTCGGTTCGTCGTCGATGTGCATGCCCTCGGCTGAGGCCAGCGTCAGGGTCTGGTAATCCCAAGCGTCGTTGAACCAGTCGGCCGTCTCGACGGTGCGGCCGAGGGTGTTCTGAGCGTTCTCGCCGGGGGTCCAGTCGCCCCATTGTTTGAACAGGAAAGCGACGCCGGCGTCGGCACACTGATCGCGGAGGTTGCGTGCCCAGTCCGGGTGCATGGGGCGAGAGCCTTGGCCGCTCTCGCCGCCGACGACGACCCAGTCGAGGCCGGGAAGCGCGGGTACTTCCATATATGGCCCGCCGGCCTCGCAGGTCATGCGACGGCCTGACAGAGCATTCAGGTAGGCTACACGTGGCGGCGTCGTCTCGATGTTCTTGAGGTTCACGGGACCGATCAGCGGCTCGGCCGAGATCCAGCGGACTGCCGCCGGTGTTTCGAGCAGGGCCGGAATGCGCTGCTCCGCGCGAGTCTGATCTTCGACGCTGACAGCGAGCCAGACGTTCGGAAGGGGCCAAGGTTTCAGAAAGCGCCCCCACCAAAGCTCGCCCGCTCCATCATGAGGCGTACCGGCCTGCGCGATGTGAAGCTGCCGGTTGCTCGCGGTCAGGTACTCACGCATCCGTTCCGGCCGCTTGGTCAGAACCTGAAAGACGTGCTGCGGAGCAAGCGCCATGACGGCGAAGACCTGGTCCAGCTGGTCGTCGGTGACGCCTTCGTGAAACAGGTCGCCATGGGCGCAGACGAAAATCTTGCGGGGCTTGGTCCAGCGCAGGGGCTGGGTCAGCCAGTCAGCGTTGAACCGCACCTGTCCGTTCCAGACGGGGCCGGCCTTGCTGTCGCGCGTCAGGCCCTTGCGCGATGGGTGATCGCGCAGGCGCGTCCCGGCCAGCTTCATCGCATAGCAGTTGGTGCAGCCGGGTGAGACGACGGCGCAGCCGGTCACGACGTTCCACGTCGCGTCGGTCCATTCGATGTGAGTGTTGTCGGCCATCAGGCGGCCCCTCCGACGGTCGTTGGCGCTGCAGGCGGCAGCACTTCGCGGATGTCCGCCAGCAGCTGGGGCGCTTCGTCGAAGAAGGGGTCGTCTTCGAAGCGTTCGATGAAGGCCACGGCGCGGCGCAGGGCGGCGGCGAGATGCAGCCCCTGTTCGGGCGTCAGGGCGGGGTGGCCGTGGATCGCCAGATAGAGGGCGTCCTTGTCGTCGAAGCTGGCGAAGACGGCGCCGGTGGATTTGCCGGCGTCGGCGGCGATGTCTCGGATGGTGGCGGCCTTGTATCCGACCGTGTCGAACAGGTTCTTCGCCGCGTTAATCACCTGTTGGCGGGTGGCGGCCTTGGCCTGTTGGCGGCGGTTCAGGCGTTCGGGTTCAGCGGGCGTGGCGTCGGCCGGCGCCGGGGTCATGAGGCTGTGCGCGTCCATCACGCGGCCTCGGCGTGCTGGCCATGGTCGACGACCAGGCGGTTGCGGCGCAGGGCGCAGCGGAGCGTTTCGAGGCCGTTGTCGTCGAGGTAGGCGTAGCCGATGAAACCGACGCGGTCGTTGCCGTCGTTCATGGTCCAGACCTCGACCCCACGCGTGGCCTCGGTGCGGTTGGCGATCTCCATGTCCTCGACCTCGTTGAGGTCCAGGCCGTGTTCGCCGCGCTTGCGCTGGATGTGGCGGGCCAGGGCGTTGAGGTCGGGGAAGGCCTTGATCTGCTCGCGCGTGTTCAGGCTGGGCAGCAGGGCGAAGCGGATGTCCTGCGACATGGCGGGTCCTTTGCGAATGCGGATGACGGGGGCTGTGCGATGGCCATGGGCGGCCAGCAGGGCGGCGTCGATGAAGGGGCGGGCCATCAGGCGGCGCCCATCTTTGCGGCGAGTTCGGCGCGGGCCTTGGCGTAGTTCGGCGCCTGCATGGGGTAGTCATCCGGCAGACCCCACTTGATCCGATAGGCTTCGGGGCTCAGGTCGAAACGGGTGCGCAGGTGGCGCTTCAGGCTTTTGAACTTCCGGCCGTCTTCCAGGCAGACAAGGAAGTCAGGCGTGATCGACTGATCGATCGGTACAGCCGGCTCGCCCTCGGCCCGCTCAGACGCATCGTCGTCGGTGTCCTCGCTGACCTCAATGTCCTCGGTTTCGCCATCGCCATCGGCGTCGTCGCCGTCTTCATCGGGCTCTGCATCAGGCGTTGCGACAGTCGGCGTGATGAGGCCGGCGGCGGTGTTGGCGGCGACGACGATCATCTGATTGATCGCCAGTTCCTGATCGGTCGGCGCGCCATGGTAGTGGGGCTGCTTCACCGTCGTGCCGTTGGCCGCGACGATGAAGCCGTTGGGGAAGGCGGACCACGGGAAGGGGCGGTCGATGTCAGTGGCGATGGCGATGACCTCGGCCGGTTCACCGGCTGTCGGTGCGGTCTGGGACGCTTCCAGCAGGCGTACGTGGCGCGCGCGGGCGTCGGCCCAAAGACGGGCGCGTGCCACTGACTGGCGCTGACGTTCGGCGAGGATCTCGGCGGCCTCTGCGTCTTCTGCGCGGCGAGCGTCGATGATGGCCTGGCCGTCGTCGTCCATCTCTCCGATGTCGGCGAGCCAGGGTGTGGCGTAGCAGGGCTTGTCTCCAGCCCAGACGGGGGCGGCGTCACCCAGGGTGGCGATCTGTTCGGCGCGCAGGCTCTCGGCCGCTTCGCTGGACGAGAAGGGGATGGGCTGGGCCAATCTGATCCTGTTCGCCTCAAAGTGACGCTTGGCGGTGAACCGTCCGATGTGCTTGCCGTGACGCTGTCGATCAGCCGAGAAATCGACCGCGCCGATCTCGGTCAGGCGCTGGCCCTCAGGCGTTGCCGCTGCGCCGACCGCGACCGGGATCGGGTCCCACAGGTTTGTGTGTTCGCCATGGTGATAGGCGGCGTGGGTCAGTTCGATCCATGCCAGCCGCGCCATGGGTTCGAGCTCGATGGCGGGCGGGCCGTCGTCTTTCTTCGCCAGCTTCTGACGCGCCTCGCGCACCGACAGGTGGCGCGGGTCGTCGCGCCCCAGGGTCATGCGGGCCTGATCGTCGGCGTCCAGTTGCAGGAAGCGGCGGTGTTGCTGGACGTGCTCGGGCGTGGAGGAGACACGGTCGGCGATCTCCTTGTTGGTCAGGCCGGCCAAGGCCAGCCCCTCGAAGGCGTTGGCCTTCTCGATGGGGTTCAGGTTGCGGCGTTGCAGGTTCTCGGCCAGGGCGGCGAGGCGGTGGCCCAGGTCGTCGGTGTCCAGCAGGCGGCAAGGGATGGGGCGGTCTTCTTCCCAATCGCCGTCAAACATCGCCTCTTCGATCGCGCGCCAGCGACGCTCCCCCCCGACGAGAACGTAGAGGGGCAGACCTGCCTTGAAGGCTCCGCCCTGGGCCACAGTCAGGCTGGCCGGGATCACCTCGCCGGCGGCGCGCACGACCAGGTTCTGAAGCAGGCCGTTTTGCAGGATGTCCTGACGCAGGCCATCCAGTTCATCCTTGGCCTCATCGCTTTCCCAGTCGCGGCGGGCATTGTCTTTGTCGGCAATGATCTGGGCGTGGCGAATGAAGACGACATCGCCCTTTGCCGCGGCCTGAAACGAACCGGGTTCGTCCCCTGCCCCATTCTCGGCACGGTCGATCATCGCCAGCTGCTCAGCGCCGGCCTCGGTCAGGCCGTGGGTCAAAGGGTTGAAGGCGGCCAGCTTCTCGTCTTCCAGCTTGTTCAGCGTCTTGGAGAGGTTTGAACGGTCGCGCTTTAGGTGGTCGGCGAGGTCCGCGATGCTGGACCATCCGCCCTCAGGTCGGTCGCGCAGGGCGCGGAGGACGGGGGCGTTCTGGACGGCGAGCAGGTTCAGGGCAGCGGTCATGGTCAGCGCTTCCGGCGAAGGGGGATGAAGGAGACGATCAGCCCGCCCAGGATCAGGACAAAGAGGCTGGCGCCGTTGATAGGGAAGCCGCTCACGACGGCAGGCCGCCGAAGGTCAGCCACGGCAGGGCGATACCGGCGACGACGACGGCGGCGCGGAGCATGGGTTGGGGGCGGGAGCGGGCTGCGCGGCGGGCGGCGCTTGCCCGCTTCTGGGCCATGCGGACCTGTGCGGTCGCGGCCTCCAGCCCATCCATGGCGTCTTGCAGCGCGCGCTCTGCGCGGAGGGGGTCGTGATGCTCGAAGGCGTCAGCGACCGACAGGGCCTGGATCACGCCGCCGGCGTAGCTGCGGGCGGCGACGATGGGGAACTGTTCGACTGATGAAGGCATGGGACACGCTCCGCGAAAGAGGGTGTCCGCACCGGCGCCAGCGGGGGCTGGCGGCGCGGTTGGGAGGGGTTGGGGAAACGCTCAACCGGTGCGGACGAGCGGAACATGACCCGGTAATTTTACCGCGTCAACAGAAAACCGGTTTTATTACCGGTCGCATCCGGCATTACCGACGTGATCTAAATCAGCGATGTCTGAACCCAACGCGCGTCGCGGTCGCATTCCGGGCTTTGTCATTGCATTGCTTGTGGTGCTGCTTCTCGGCCTAACCGTGCAGCTGTGGCCCTCGCCTGCGCCCAGTGACGTCACGCAAACTTCGGTCCAAGAAAAGCACCCTCTTGAGGGGCGCGTTTTTGTCCACGACCTGACGTCAGACGAGGAGGGCAAGCTAAGGTCCGCTATCGACTATCGTTTTCCGGGTGGCTCGCGAGTTCAGCCCCATGTCGCGTTCTTGGTCGATTTCAAGCCGATGAGTTGCGGCATGGTTCAACCTCGGGGCGGAGCGTTGCGGCGCTACATCTATGGCAACGGCAATGTTGTGATCGAGGGCGACGCAGGACGTTCAGATTTTGGCGAGCTCTGGGCCCTGTGTGACTACGCCCGCCGTTAGCGCGGCGTCATCCGCTTAACCTTGGCGGCCCACAAAATCTCCTGATCCAGCATTGGGCCTTCGAGGTTTGAAATCAGGTGGAAAAGGCCGTTAGCGCCTTGCCGTAGCTTCTTCACCACGACACGACCGTCAGGCAGTCCTATGACGCACAGCTCTCCGATCAGGTCGGATGTGACGGGCGACCTGATGTCGTCCCAGTAGACGAGCCAGCTGTCGAAGATGGGGCCGAGCGAGTCGCCTCTGATCTCGGCTGCAACCGTCTTAGGGGTACTGCCTTCGGGGGCTGGAACCATATCGAACGGGCCTTGTCCTTCGTCGTAGAGCATCGCGACGGCTCCAGCCGACACGTAGCCAACGACTGGGACAGTATCGGTCGTGTGCTCCACGATTTCGTCGCCCGCTCCCTCCAGCAGCCATGCGACTGAGGTTTCCAGGACAGGGGCCAACGCGGCCACGGTCTTGGTTGATACGCCCTTGCGCGATCCAGACTTGGCGGCGCGTTCCATGTTGCGGATGGCGTCTTCGCTCAGGCCGGCCTCAAGGGACGCCGCCCTGGCCGACTTTCCAATGGCCTCTAGCCTTTGGTGAACGCGCTCAACCACATCTTCTAACATCATCCGGTAATCTGACCGGACCAAAGGGGCAGCGCGACCGGTAAGATAACCGTTGACGGATGCGGTAAAATTACCGATCAAGTCGCCATGGACTCGATTGCCGCCCTCATTCTCGTCGCAGAGCGATTCGGCGAAGCCGCCTGCCTGGAGCGGACTACCGTCAGTTGGCGCCTGTTTGGCGACAGTAAAAAGCTCGACGCCCTTATCGCCGGCAGCGACATCCAAGTGCGGCGCTACGAAGCCGCATTGCGATGGCTTTCGGAGAACTGGCCGAAGTCGATTGTTTGGCCGGATCAAGTTCGTCGTCCTTTGTGCAGGGCCGCTCGGCCGAGTGATGACTGCACCATGGCGCCCGGCGATGGCTGTGGCGCCGAGAATCCCGAGCGGAACGTCTCGCGAACGGACGAACCCGGTTCGTCACCGGAAGGGGCGGCGGCATGAGCGCGCTGATCACCCCGCGAAAGGTCTATCCCGCGTCCGGCGCTGCCGATCTGGCCGCCTATGACGACCTGCCGCCCGCCGTGCGGGCCAAGGTGCGGCTGGCGCCGACGCCGGTGGCGGCGATCCCCCTGCGCAACTTCTGGATGGCGGAGCCCGCGCCGTGCGGCGTCGAGCGCCAGACCGCCCTGTTGCGCGCCCTTGATCAACATTTCCCGGAGTTGGCGGCATGAGCGCGCTATCGAACGCGGCCACGGCCCGACGGAACTGGCTGAAGCTGAAATCCCGCCTGCTGATCAAGGCGTGTGGCGGGCTGGAGTCTGCGTCAGAGGCCTGCGCGGCCGAGTGCAGACCCTATTCGGTGAAGCAGTTGTCGCGATGCCAGAACCCGGCCGCGCCCGACCTGCTGCCCATCGATATCGTTGACTGTCTGGAGGCCTATTGCGGCCAGCATCTGGTTAGCCAGGCCATCGCCAACACCAAGCCGCGCACCGGCACGCCCGGCGAACTGCGCGACGAGTCGAGCGAGGTCACGGAAACGGCGGCCGAGTTGCAACGGCATGTGCGCGAGGCGATGGCCGATGGCGTGATCGAGCCAGATGAGGCGGCGCGCCTGATGGAAATCGTCCAGGCGGGCAAGGACCATCTGGCCGACGTCGAGGCCTGCCTGCTGCCGTTGTTGAAGCGAGGTGTCGCATGACGCGGGCGTCGGATGTCGGGGCGACGTATGTGGCCCAGCAGCGCGACCGGGGCGTGACCTGGTCCGCATTGGCGCGGATGACCGGCGCGTCGGAGATCGACCTGCGCCGTCTGTATGGCGGGTTGGTGGTCTATCCGGCGGCGACAACGCCGATGGACGGTCAGACCGCAGCGAGCCGGGTGCGATCCGCCCTGATCGCGGCCGGGGTGGATCGGCCCAGCGCGCGCATCCTGGCGCGGCTGTGGCGCGCCAACGGCGGCCGGATGACGGCGGCGCAACTGACGTTGGGCATGATGGCGGTCACGGCTGAAGGCGGCGGCGACAGTGATTCCGCGCGTCTGCATCGTGTTCGGCAGGCCCGCGCGGCGGCGGAGCGACTGGGGATCGCCTTTGGTCATCCTTCGCGCGGGTGCTGCCTGAGCCCCGCTGGGCTGCAGAAACTGAGCGAGATGGCGGGCCTTAAGCCCAGTCTGGATGTCGCGGCATGACCGGGTGGCGGGACCAGCGCGCCCGGCGTCCGGCGACGGCGGCGGGCGTTCGCACGCGGGCGGATTGGCGCGGCCTGCTGGAACTGGCGGGGAAATGCGCCGCCGACGCCGACCGCAACGACGGCGGCGAACAAGCCATGCGCCGGCGGGCTGAACTGGCCAACCGCATCAATGTCGCCAAGCCCGACCTGTTCGAGCGCGAGGCCGGGGCGGCGACGGCGGACGTGGCCAAGGGCTTCATCCGCATCACGCGCGCCTTCGCCCGACGCGAGACGGTCGAGGTCCTGCGCCGCGACATGGCGGCCATGGTCAGCGACGGCGCGGCCTTCCTGGACCAGCGCCTGACCCAGTTGGCGACAGACGATTTCAACCGCGCCCATGCCGGGCGCCCGGAGGTGTGGGGGTGACGACGATGATTACGGCGGATCAGGCGGCCCGGGCGTTGATCGGGGCGTGCACTGAGTTCGGGGTGGACCCGCTTCGAGTGTTCGAGCCCGGCTTCGCCTATGTGCGTGAGCGCGCGGCGATCCGGTTGGAGGCGTTCGATGTTCTGCGGCGTCCGGTGTTGAACCGGGTGTTGCAGTTGCCGAACTCGGTTCGTGAACAGGCGGGGGCGTCGGCCTAGCCATGAGCGCAGATATTCTGGCCTTCCCGGCTCGGTCTTCAGGTGAAGCCGAGCGGCGGCCCCTTATGCCCGGCGACCTGTTGGTGACCTGCGTCAACGCCTCTGTCGGCCTGTGGTGCGCGTGGCCTATCGCCGCCGTCGACAGCGATGGCGTGGCCATGGGCGTGCGCCTGAAGGATGGGCGGATCATGGCGGCGGACCGGGTCAGTTGCCGACCGGACGCCTATGGTTTCCGCCGCGCTGACCATGCCGAGGGGGCGTTTGAGCGTCTGTCCTATCGCACCTGGCCGTCGTCCGATGCGGCGCTGGCGGCGTTCGGCGGGCCTTGCTGATGGCGGGGTCGGAGGCGGAGGAGCGCATCCGGGCGAAGGTCGAGCGGGAACTGAGAGCCCAGTTTCCCTCGGCGCGGATCATTCATGAACTGGTTTTGTCGTCAGGGGTTTCGCGGCTCGATCTCGCGGCGATGACGCCAGACCAGATCGTCGTGGCCGAGATCAAGTCTGAGCGGGACACCCTGTCTCGGCTGAAGGACCAGATCGCCATGGCGCATGAGGTCGCCTGTGCGACCTGGGTTGTGGTGGCTGAGTCGCATCGCGCGGCGCTGAACCACATGAACGATAGCGATAGCTTCGGTCCGGAACAGCCCCGCAAGCCGCCGTTGACGGGGATGTGGCGCGAGCATTGGAGAAATCCCGATTATCTGCCGGGCCTGAGCCGCTGCCGGTTGATGGTCGAAACTGACGAAGGATTCGACGTCACGCCCTCTTCATCCTGGCATCGCCGGGTGACGGACCCACGCGCCGTGTTCGATGTGCTGTGGGCCGGCGAGCGGCGCGAGGCTATCGCCATGCAGGGCGCGCCGGTTTCCAGCAAGGATAGCTGCGGCGTCACCCATGCCTGGGCAGTCGAGAACATGAGCGGCGTCCAGATCAGGCGCGCCGTGTGCCGCGCGCTGCGCCTGAGGAAGTTCGCCCGGGCCGATGCGCCCTTGGCGGAGGCCGAGGCGTGAGCGTCGTGGTCAATCATCGCGCCACCATGGCCAGTCGCGTCGAGGACCCGTCGAGCCTAGACTACTTCCCGTCGCCCCCGTGGTGGGGGCGGGCGCTGGGCGAATCCTTGGAACGGCTAGGTCTGCCAATCCGGCACGGTTTGAGCGGCGACTGTGAGGAACCGGCGGCGGGCGAAGGGCATCTGGCCCATGGGCTGGCCGACGTGTTCGGCAGGGTGCTGGCGTCCGACATCGCCGTCTATCCGCCACGGCCCGGGGCCGTGCCGATCATGACGCAGGACTATCTGCACCCGGGGCGCGCGCCGAGTTGCCGCGCGCCGTGGTGGGGCTCGCCCCCGGCTTGGACGGCGACTAATCCCCCCTTTGGCGACAGGACCGAACCCTTCGTGCGACGGGCCTATGGGCGGTCGTTGATTGGGGCGGCGATGCTGCTGCAGCTGCGCCTGCTGGAGGGCAAGGGGCGGCATGCTCTGTTCCGCGAGTGCGGCCTGTACGCGACCGTTGTCATGCCCAGGAAGGGCTCGGGCCTGCGCAAGGGCGTGTGGGTGCCGGGGCAGTCGACGGCGACGGCCTATGCCTGGTTCATCTTCGTCAAGCCGGGCGTCGTGCCGGGCTGGGACGGCTTTGATGGCGAGGCGCGCCAGCTGTGGGTTGATCCCGATGCGGCGGCGCGCCTGACGCGGCCCAGCGATGCGGCCTTTGCGGGCGTGAGGGCGGCGGCATGACCGGCGATCTGTTCGGACACGTGCCCGCTACTGCGCCGCCGGCGCAGGGTGAAGTCGCCCTGGAGATGACCCTGCACGACCAGTCGCCTGACGGCTGGCTGCTGGCGCGCGGCATCGACCGGCGCGAGGCGAAGTGGGTTCCCAAGAGCCAGTGCAAGCGCGGCGAAGGCCGCGACGAGAACGTGTGGACCATGCCGATCTGGCTGGCGCGCGACCGGGGGTGGAAGTGATTTTGAGTTGGGGAGCGACGCCATGCAGGCAGCGCTGAACATCCTGCGCGAGCAGAGGCGGGCCGTGGTGGACGCGCATCGCCAGATCCTGAACGAAGCCGCGTTGAAGGCCGAGGACCCGGTCCACTGGCGTCAGCTGGCCGGGCAGGCGAACGCCGAGGCGGGCGAGCTGACGGCCGCGATCACGCTGCTGGAAAAGGTCATGGATGGGCGACTGATCGAGGAGCCGGGCGCGTTGCTGCCTGCCCGCCTTGGCGGCTGGGAAGAGCGTGCGCCGGGCCGATTGGTCCAGGCGGAGGTGCAACCGTGAGCGACATCGCCAGGACGTGGGCGGCGGCTCAGGATGCGCCGACGAGCAAGGCCAAGGACGTGTTGAAGGAGCTGGCGCAATGGGCCGACGCCGAGGGCGAGGTGTGGGTCTTGGTCGGGGTGCTGGCTATGGCGTGCCAGTGCACGGACAGAACCATCCAGCGCAGCCTTGCGGCCCTAAAAGGAGCGCGCCTGATCATCGAGACCGGCAGGCAGCATGAGATGCGCGGCGGTAGGCAGGTGCCGATCTATCGGCTGCCGCTCGAGCAGGGTCATGGCAACCTGATGCAGCGCATTCGGGCCGAGGCTGCGGCGGAAGCGTCGGCCTCTATGGGTGACAGTGGTGTCACCCATAGCTCCGGCGACGGGTGTCATGGGCGTCACCCCACGGGTGACAGTGGTGTCACCCCTATGGGTGACAGTGGTGTCACCCAAATAGGGAATAGAATTACCAAGGGTTATAAACCCACCGCGAGTGCGCGCGAGCGAGACGCGGCCTTGAGGGCTTGGTCAGCGAAGGCGCCCGAACGGGTCAGCCCGGAGCTGGTCGAACGGGCTTGGGCCGCCGCCGAGGCGCGAAGCGGGCTGAGTGGCGAGCAGCTGCTGGCCGCAGTGCAGGCCGCCGTCGCCCGCGACCCGGACTTCGGTCGCGGCAAGGCGATGAACCTGCATCGTTGGCTGGACGAGGGTCGGTTTGTGGCGTGGCTGGCTGAGGGGTCTATCGCGTCCCCGTCGCCCGTCAGCGCATGGGCTGGCCCGGCTGAGGTTGAAGCGGTTGTCGTCAGCACCCTCGGTGTGGCGGGTGTGGTCAGCTACCTGCGCTCAGCCGGGTGGGATGGTGAGCGTCGGACGGTGATGGCCGCCACGTCGATTGCGGCCCAGAGGCTGCGCGACGGTGCGGGGCAAGCGTTGAAGGCTATCGGGGTCAAGGTCGAGATCGCAGCAGCCGGGAGCACGCGTCATGGGTAGGGCGGTGAGCGCGGCGGCGAAGATGCTGGCGTCAGCAGCGGGCGAGGTCGGCGCTCGGCGCGTGGCCGAGGTCGAGCCGAACAGCATCATGATCAACGGGCAGGTGCTGAACCGGACGCAGGTCGTCGCCCTGGAACGGGCGGCTGAGCTGGCCAAGGGATCGGTCGAGCAGCGGCGGCAGGCGGCGGCCATGGTTCGGCGCGTTGAGGGGCAGTTGGCCTCGTCCCGCGAGGCGGTGGCCGTCGAGGCGGGCATCGTCGAGACGGTCGCTGTGCTGGGAGGCGCGAAGGCGGGCGTGGCGTTGGAGGTGGTCGAGACCGCCAGCTTTGCTCGGGACGGTCATGGCGCGGTGCTGCGTCACCAGGGCGAGCCGGTGCTGAAGGTCGAGCGGGCGACGCGGGCCAAGCGGGTCGATGGGCTGGCCAGCCTGTATCAGTCGGGCGCGCTGAGCGGGGCTGAGCATGAGGACGGGATGCTCTATCGCCAGATGGTGGCGAAGGCGCAGGCCTCGGTCGGGTCCAGCCTGAATGAGCGGACGGGCGCGCCGAGGATGAACAGCGACGGCGCGGTGTGGGCTGCTCTGGACAGGGGCTATGCGGCGCTGAGGTTGCGCCTGGTGAAGTCGGCGATTGGCAACGACCGGACTATGGAGGTGCTGGACGCGGTCGCGGGTCGAGGCGTGACGATCAGGACGCTGGGGGGCGGCGGTGACGTGCGCGGCGGGAACACCAAGAAGCTGGTCCAGGCGCTGCGGATCGCGGGGCCTCTGCTGCGGACAACCGACATGCAGTTGAAAAGGGCTCTTGCGAATCAGGGCCGCTAAGAGCACCTATTTCAGCACGTTCAGAAATGCGCCTTGCAGCCCGCCCGACCCCGTCGCGGCGGGTTTCGCATGTCTGGCTCTCCCCTTTCAGGACCGTTTGCCCCGGCCTTAGGTCAATGGGTCCTTCCCCCAACCTCATTCCGTATACGGGCGTCTTATCTCCGGGCCTTCAAAGGCGAAGACCTAAAATCTGGATGGCACGTATCGCGCACGGGTGACGGTATCGCGCACGGGTGAAACGCATGAACGCACGGATCAATCGTGCGCCGCCCGGGTTCGTCACCGTCGCTGAGGCGGCGGCTGAACTGACCCGGCGAGGCGACGCCATCACCCCACCGAACGTGTCTCGGTACCTAGACCGCAACCCGGACATCTCGGCCGAGAAGCACGGGAAGTATCGATACGTCGATCTTGCGGCGCTGATCCTGCATCGCTCGGGCAACGTCCAGTCACACGCGAAGCGCGACGCCGCTCTGCCTGGACCTGCATCCATTCAGGCCGCCGAGGACGAGGCGGTGGACAGCGGCGGCAGCACGTCGTCCGGCATCAGCCGGGCCATTCAGGAGGCGAACCTGCGGCTCAAGGAGCTTCAGGTTCGCGACGCCGAGCGCGAAGACCAGTTGGCCGAGGGCGAGCTTGTTCCGGCTGCCGACGTGCTGAGCGTCGTCACCATGTCGTTGCAGGCGATGATCTCAGAGCTGGAACGCGCCGAGCTTTCAATCGCCGCCAGACATGGCCGGGCCGTCGCGACCGACTTCCGCAAGGCCAGAAAGGAAGCACAGGCCAAGGCCGCAGAGCAGCTGACGCGCTTGGCGCAGAAGCACCTTCACCCCGCCGTGGCGGAGCAGCTGACAGCGGCCCCCATACCCGAGACGGCCGCCGCCTGACATGGCGAACCTTACGGTCGCGGCCGCCAATGTACTGGCGGCCGTGGCGGCGGCGATCACGCCTCCGCCTGACACGAGCATTTCGGAGTGGCTGGACACCAAGCCGATCGAACTGACAGCGCGCACCAATACGCCAAAGGAAGGCCCGCTAAGCCTTGAGGGCGTCGAGTACCTCCGCGAACCAATTGACCGGCTTCACCCTGACGACCCCTGCACCCGGGTCACGATTCGGGGAGGCGCGCAGTCGGCCAAGAGCACCGTCGGTCAAATCTGGGTCTGCTGGTCAGTCGAGAACGCACCGCGTTCCTTCGCCATAGGGCTCCCGTCCGCTGGCGAGATAACCAAGTACAACGAGCTTAAGCTTGAGCCCCTGCTGGACGACAGCCCCCGGCTGAAGGATCGCATCGACCGACGCGTCATTCGCGGCAAGCCGATGTCGGACGGCAAGAAAAAGACCCTGCTGACGGGTGCGACGCTTCGGTTGTTCAACCTGGCCTCACCCAAAGAACTGCAGATGATCTCGACCGGGAACCTGATCCTGGAAGAGGTCGGCAACGCCCTTGTCGAGGTCGGCACACGCGGTTCGCCGGTCGTCCAGGCCCGCGAACGTCAAGCCGCCTATTCGGTCATCGGCTCGAAAGAGTTGATGGTTTCGACGCCGGCGATCCTCGGCGAGTGCGAAGTCACCAAGGCCGAGGAGGAGGGCGATCAGCGCCGCTTCTACGGCCTGTGCCCGAACTGCGCCGGCTACTTCCATCTGGAGCCCGAGGGCTTCAAACGGGCGGACGGCAATGGGACGCCGCATCACTTCGTCTGCCCCCCGGCGGACGGCGGCTGCGGTGGCGTTCTGGAAGAGACCGACATGCTGACCTTCCGCCCGGCGGGCGTGTGGGTCCCCAACTTCATCGCCTCGGACCGCGAGGGCAATCCCGCCCCCGGTCCATACATCGCGGCCGAGGATGTCGAGCGGTTCCGTAGCCGCGACTGTGAGGGCCGCGAGCCGAGCTACTACATCTGGCAGGCCTACTGCGGACTGATCAGCTGGGCCAAGATCGCCAAGTCCATCACCGACGCCAAGACGCCGGCCGAGCTGAAGGCGTTAGAGCAGCAGACCTTCGGGCGTGCCTGGGACCCTTCGGTCGAGGCCATGTCTTGGGAGGACTTGCACCGGCTGCGGGAGCCCTATGACCACAAGCTGGTTCCCAGCGGGGCCGAGGTCATCACGGCCTTCACCGACGTCCAGGGCGGCTACCTCGAAGGCGGCGCTATCGCCTGGGGTCCAGGCGGCGAGTGGTGGGTCGTGGACCGCTGGGTCATCGACGGCGACACCGCCGGCGACGCGGTCTGGTTCGAGCTGGATGAGATCTATCGCCGCGAGTACGCGCACGCAGATGGCGGCATTCTGCCGATCGAGGCCTTTGGGGTTGATACGGGGTTCCGCACCCAGCGGGTTTATTCCTTCTGCCGAGGCCGGCCTCGTGCCTTCGCCATGGACGGTCGCCCAGGTTGGAAGCTGCCGATCATCGGCAAACCGACGATGCAGAGGGTGATCGAACGGGGCAAGATCAAGGGGCGGGTCAAGCTCTGGCCGACCGGCACCTGGGAATTGAAATCCATGCTGGCCTGGTCGCTCAAGCTGTCGACCGAGGCCGGCTATCAGGTCCGTCAGCAGGGGCGCGGCCACTGGACCATGACCGAGGACGAGGCTTGGGCTCAGCAGATCACGGCCGAGGGGCTGGTCGAGGAAACCAACGAACGCACCGGCGCCATCGAGCGATGGTGGAAGAAGCTGCGCGAACGCAACGAATGGGTCGACATCTGGGTCGGCTCGCGCGCGCTGGCCTGGAACCTCGGCGTAGGCGCGCCGTCCAAGGACGGACGCCCCGAGGCGATCGACTGGGCTCAGCGATCGGTCGAGCGCAAGGCGCCGGACGACGGCCCCGCCGACCTATTCACCGCCCCGCCCCCGCCCGCGACGCAGATGACGCTGGAGGCTGAGGCCCAGGTGAAAACTAAGTCGAATGACGAACCCGGTTCGTCGCCCCGGCGGTTCTTCCGCCCACGACGGAGATGATTATGGCGCTCAACGACGATGACGCCGCGCGCCTCGCGCGGCTCAAGGTTTCGCGCGACGCCCATATCTCGGGTCGCGCCGTGTCTAAAATCTCCGCCCATGGCCGGTCCAAGGACATGGCCCCGGCGGACCTGAAGCGCCTGGATGGTGAGATCGAGGCGCTCGAACGCGCACTCGTCTCGGGGCGCGTCCGTCGACGCGGCGCCCTGACCTTCCGGTTCCGTTGATGTCGGGCACCTTCGGTCTGGTCGGCCCCTCCTACCCGGCGTCACTGGCCCGCGCTGAGGCCCCGGGCTTTGAGCGCAAGCATGAGGGCGCCAGCCGTCGTGGGCCTTTCATGGCGAACTGGCGTCCTCGTCTCGATTCGGCTGACGGGAGTTGGCTGGATGATCGCGACGACGTCGTCGCCCGTTCGCGCGATGTCGGCCGCAACGAAGGGATCGGCGCGTCGGCCACCATGCGGGCGGTCAACAGCTCTGTCGGTTTCCGCTGGGACTTCACGTCCAAGCCCAACTGGCTGGCTCTGGGCCTGTCCTATGAAGTGGCGCGCCAGCTGGGCCAGCAGATCGGCGCGGCATGGGAGCAATACGCCTACGGCATCCATTTTCAGGCTGACGCCGAACGTGTCCTGACTTTCGGCGGACTGCTGCGCCTGTCTGCCGCCCATATCTTCAACGACGGCGAAATGCTCGGCGTCATCGAATGGGCGGACGACGAAGACACCCGGTATTGCACCCGCCTTCGGGTCGTCGATCCCGACCGCCTGTCCAACCCCAACGGCATGGCGGACGGCGCCCGGCTGGAGAATGGCAATACCGTCACCGGCGGTGTCGAGAAGAACGCGGCCCAGGTCCCGGTCGCCTACTGGATTCGCGAAAGCCATCCCGGCGATCTGGGCTCGACTGCAAAGCGCTCGTGGCGGCGCCTGACGCGCTACAGCACCAATCTCGGCCGGCCTCAGGTGCTTCACGCCTTCGACAAATTGAGGGCCGCTCAGACGCGGGGTGTTACTCGCTTCGCCTCGGTCCTGAAGCTGTTCAAGGCCTTCTCGACCTACACCGACAAGACGCTGGAAGCAGCCGCGCTCAACGCTCTGTTCCTTGGCTTCATCAAGTCGAACGCCGGCCCGTCGGCGGTTGGGGAAAGCTTCGACTCCGATGACCTCGCCGGTTGGGCGGCCGACCGCGAGGACTTCTACGACGAGAACCCGATTGAGGTTCAGGGCGCGCGCCTGCCGGTCCTGGGGCCGGATGACGATGTCCAGATGCAGACGACGGCCCGGGACACCTCGGGCTTTGACGGCTTCACGCGTTCCATCCTTCGCCTGATCGCCGCCGCCCTTGGCGTCACCTACGAAGAACTGTCGATGGACTTTTCCACGACGAACTATTCCTCGGCGCGGGCGGCCCTGCTGATCGCCTGGAAGGAAACCCTCGCCCTTCGCGGCTTGATCGAACAACAGATCGCATGGCTCTTCTTCGCCGCCTGGCTGGAAGAGGCGATCGACATCGGAACCGTCATCCTGCCGGAAGGCGCGCCCGACTTTTACGACGCCATAGACGCCTATGTCGAAGGGCGCTGGCGTGGCCCCGGTCGTGGTCACATCGACCCGACCAAGGAAATCGCCGCCGCCGCCGCCCGCATCGAGGCCGGCATCTCGACCCTGGAAGACGAGTGCGCCGAATACGATGGCTCTGACTGGGAAGAAAAGCTGGAACAGCAGGCCCGCGAGAACGCCAAGAAGGTCGACCTTAAGCTTCAGCCTTCGACCCAGCACCAGTGGTCTGACGATCCCGAGGAAGACCGCCGCCGCGACGAACGACCCTCGGCCCTCTCCAAGGTGCGCGCCGTGGCCGACAGCCCGGAACACGCCGCCTTCCTGGACGCCCGCCCGGCGGCCTGACGCCGAATCTTAGGAATCCGCCATGTCTAACCTCACCAGTCTGGCGACCCGCCACGCGGGCCGTCCCCTTCTGCTTACGCCGCGCGCGGCCCATGAACTGGCGAACCGGGTTCGCGCCGTCGACCCCGACGCCGTGATGAAGCCGGGGCGCTTCTCGGCCCTGATCCGCAAGCTGTCGGGAATGGGTCGTCAGCCCGTCGCCATGGACGATGACGATGACTACACGCCCGTCCCGCTGGAAACGCGCCTAGCCTATGCGCCGCTCTATGCGGGCGAGCCTGACGATTACGGCTTCTGCTGGACGCTGAAAGACGGCATCGCCCTGATGCAGATCGACAAGCCGCTGCTGGATCGCGGCGAGATCTTCTGCGGCGAAGTCTATCACGGCTACGACACCATCCTGCAGGCCCTGCGGGAGGCCAATGCCGACGACCGCGTGCGAGGCATTTTCATCCGCTCGTCGACGCCGGGCGGCGTGGTCGCGAGCGGCCTGCCGGCCTTGGCGCAATACATGCGCGAGAACAGCGCGCGCGGCGGCGGAAAGCCGATCCATGTCTATGCCGACATGGCGTGCTCGGCCGGCTACTGGATTGCTTCGGGGGCCGACAAGATTATCGCTGGCCGCGTGGGCCTGGTCGGCTCCATCGGCGCCGTCATCGTTCACGAAAACTGGGCGGCCGCCCTCGAAAAAGCCGGGGTCGAAATCACGCCCATCCAGTTCGGCGAGGCCAAGACTGATGGCGCCTGGTGGGGGGCTCTGTCTGATCGTGCTCGGGCGGATCTCAAGGCTGAGATCGACCAGTGCGGCCGGGACTTCGTCGCCGATGTCATCGCCGGACGTCCCCAACTGTCGGCCGAGGATGTTCTCGCCACCCAGGCCGCTGTCTTCATGGGCCATCACGACGACGCGGCGCGCTCTGCCCTCGATCTGAAACTCATCGACGCTGTCGCCTCGGAGGAGGCTGCGTTCGCGGAGCTGCGCGATCAGGTCGCCGGCTCTCAACCCTCTACCGTCCCGGGTTCATCCGCATTGGCCGGCAGCGCGCGGGACCGCGCTTCGGCTTCCCCTGCAAAGGAGGCCCCCGTGGCCAATAAACCCAAGGCGGGCGGCAAGCCGTCCGCGCGCGCTGCCCTTGCGGCAGCCCAGAAAGTCGCCCGCAAGGCTGAGGCCGACGTGGCCCGCCTGTCGGCCGAGATCGAGAACGAAGACGACGAAGATCAGGAAGGCGTCGAAGCCGTCGAGGGCGATGACGACGAAGATCAGGATGGCGTCGAGGCCATCGATGGCGAGGACGACGAAGACGAAGAAGGCGGTCAGACCGAAGCCCAGAAGATCGCGGGCTCGGCCGAAGCCGCCGCCAATCCCAAAGCTGCGACGGCCGCCATCGCCAGCGGCATGACCTTCGCCCAGTTCAAGGGGCAGGCCCGTGCCCAGGGCGGTGGCGGTCGTCGTCTGGCTGGCGTCCTCGGCGGTTCGCCTCGCCTCGGCGCCGACGCCAAAGGCGGCGGTGGACGGGACAAGGGTCTCGATCCCTCGGCCATCTACAAGCGCCGCGCTAACCGCGCCCGACCGCAGTCCACCTGATCGCCGCCTGAAACCCTCTCGCATGCGGCGCTGAGGCGTCGCCGGAACTCGGAGAAATCCTATGCCCATTCTCAAGGACTCGCCCGGCGCGGGTCACTTCATCCTGTCCGAAGCCAACGGCTATCGGTCGCGTCAGCGCGTCGCCTTCGGCCCTGGCCAGACGATCAAGGCCGGTCAGCTGTACGGCGTCATCACCGCTTCGAAGCTGGCGGTAAAGCTGGCCCCCGGCGCTGCTGACGGCAGTCAGACCCCCGCCGGCATCGCCTTCGACGATGTCGAAACCACGACGGCTCCGGTCGATGGCGTCGGCATCGAACGCGACGCCGAGGTCGCTTCGGTTCGTCTGATCTGGGACCCGGCTGTCACCGAACCCCAGAAGGTCGCGGCGCTCGCCAGCCTCGCCGGCAAGGGCGTTCTCGCCCGCGTCTGATCCCCCAATTGGCCCGGCTCCGGCCGGGCCTCTCCCCTTTCACCCGACGCCGCCATGACGGCCGTCGGTCACCACATCTCAAGGATACCGACCATGTCCATGGCGAACATCTTCCGTTCCAACCTGTTCCGGAACACCTCGCTGACGGCGGCGATCAACGCCACCGACGTTCCTGTCCAGCGTATCGCCGAACTCGGCCTGTTCGAAGAAGACGGCGTCTCCACCACCTCGGTCGTCATCGAGCGCAAGGACGTTCGGCTGACCATCGCCCCGGCGCTGCCGCGGGGCGCCGACCCCACGCCGATGCGCAATCGTGAGCGCAGCGGCGTGTCGCTGGAAATCCCCCACGTCCCGGTCGTTGACCAGATCATGGCGGACGAACTCCAGAACGTCCGCGCCTTCGGCTCTGAGGACCAGCTGGAGGGGCTGGAGCAGGTCCGCGACGAAAAGCTTCAGACCATGGACGACACCCTGACCATGACCGAGGAATACCATCGCCTCGGCGCCATTCAGGGTCTGGTCCTGGACAAGGACGGCAGCGTCCTGTTCGACCTCTACGACGAGTTCGGCGTGCCCGAACCGGTGGCCATCGAAATCGATCTGACCCGGGCCGGCTGGACGCAGGATAAGTCGGGCCTGCTGCGAAAGCAGTTCGGCGGCATCAAGGATCAGATGCGCCGCATCCTGAACAACCAGCGCCCGACGGGCGTCTGGGCGCCCTGCGGCGACCTGATCTACGAGGAGATCGCCAACCACCCCGAGGTGCGCGAGACTTATCTCGCCACCATGGAAGCCAAGGATCTGCGCGGGGACACCAGCGAGACCTTCGTCTACGGCGGCGTCATGTTCGAGAAGTATCCCGGCTACGGCGAGGTCGAGATCGAAGAGGATGAATGCCGCTTCGTCCCCATGGGCGTGCGCGGCCTGTTCATCAGCCGCTACGGCCCGGCCAACTGGTTCAGCGCCGTCAACCGCAAGGGCCTGCCGCGTTACGCCATGGCGACGCCGGACAAGACCGGCGAGAAGCATCTGGACCTGGAAGCCCAGATGAACGGCCTGCACATCCCGACCCGCCCGGAAGCCCTGATCCCGGGTCGGATCAAGTAACGCCCACCTCCTGAGCCTGACCGCCGCTCGTCCTTTCACAGGGCGGGCGGCGGGCTTTTCCGAGGGCGCGCCCCTGCGCCTTCCGACAAGCCCGTCGAAAGGAAACCTGTCATGAACACCACCACTTCCGCATCGGACCAGCCGGTCGCCAGCATCGATCCCACTGCCTCGCAACCGTCGCATGACGCCGCCGATCAGGCGTCTGCTGACGATCAGGCTCCCTCGGCCGAGGGTGACGATAGCGAGGGCGATGAAGGCGCTGCGCCGGAAGAGGCTGCTGAGGAAGCCTCAACCGAGCGACCGGGAAAGAAGGTTCGGCAGCGTCGCGGTCCTCCGGCCGACGGGAAGGAGGAGCCCAGAAAGATCGTCATTCTGACCACCTCCAAGTTGACCGACGCCGAGGGAGGCAAACTGCGTCGTGGCCAGGCGGTCTCGGTCCCGGTGCGCCGGATGGAGGCCCTAGAGCGTTCCGGCAAGATCAGGAAGGCGCCGAAGAATGAGATCGAGGCGGCCGAGCGTCGCTTCGGCCTGGGCCGTATCGGCTAGTCCATGTCCGGCTTCGACGAACTGGTCGGCGACCTCGACGACACGATCGAGGAGGAGCTGCTGGACCCCGGCGAGTATCTGCCCGCCGGGGTCGAAGGTGCGGCCGTTCCCGTTCAGATGGCGGTCGATCTTCCACGCATGATCGACCGCCTGGAAGCCGCCGCCTTCACGCGTGCGCGGCCGATCCTGAAGGTGCGCCGGTCGCGCATTCCGGACCTGAAGAAAGGAGCCCTGTTCCGCTTCAAGAGCGAACTCTGGGCTCTGGCTGAGGCTCCCGTCGCGGCCGACGACGGCAAGTGGTGGGTGGCTGAGGTTCAACCCGGATGAACCCGAACGCGGTCCAGCTGCGGGCCGCTCTGGTCGGCGACTTCGACAAAGAGGTTCGGGGCGGGCTCAAGGATGTCGAGACCGCCTTGCGGTCGTCGCTGTTCGATTTCGCCGACGATCTGCAGTCCAAGTGGCGGCAGGACGTCCGCCAGTCTGGCCTAGCCAATGCGGAAAAGCTGACCAAGACGATCCGGGTCCGGCGCTACCCCAACAAGGGCCTGAACCCCGCCGCCCTTGTCTTCTCGACCTTTCCCATCCTTCAGAAGGCTTTCGAGCAATCGACCACCATCCGGTCGAAGGAAGGCTTCTTCCTCCCCATCCCCAACCCTGATGTCTGGCCCTCGGGCCGTGTCGTTCGTTCCGGGCGGCGCGGCGCCCCACGGCAAAGCAGCATCGCCGTCGCAGAGGCGCGGTTCGGGCCTCTCAGGTTCGTCTATCGCCCCGGCCGCGCTTCGCTTCTGGTGGCCGAGGTGAGGGCCAGTGCTTCGCGGCCAGGAACCTACCGCAAGGCCAGCGCCGCATCCCTTCGGACCGGCAACGGCCTGATCACGGTCGTCGTCTTCTTCCTGGTCAAGGAAGCGCGGACGCCCCGCATGCTTCGCGGTTCGGTCATCCGCGCTCGTGCCCTGCGCGACGCCCCCGGCGCCGTTGATCGGCGCTTCGTCCACTATTTCCAGACCGGCGCAACGCAGCGCCTGCTTACGGGACCCGGCAATGATTGAACCCGCATACAACGCCCTGGCGGCGGCGATTGCTGACGACCTGGTCGCTTCCGCTTTTCTGCCCTCCGCATCCGATCTGATGATCGATCCTGAAGCGCCATTCAGCCCCACCGGCGACGAACGCCAATTGATCCGGGCGGCGGCGCTTGTGAAGGTGCGTACGGGCACGGTGCGGACTTTGCTGGGCGGCTCGTCTCCTCGCTATGTGATCGAGCGTGAATGCCGTCTGGAGCTGGCCCTGGCCGGACCGGCGCGTCTGCTTCGCGACGAAGTCGCCGGCGCGGCCCTCGGTCTGCTGGCCCAACTCCCCGCGCGCGTCCCGACCCTCGGCGGCGCGGCTGAGCGCCTGGCCTTGGGCGACCAGACCGACGACGAGCTGCCGCCTAACGGCATCAGTCTCTTCCTCACCTTCACCATCCGCATCCGGTCCGGCGATCCGCTGGGCCGCACGGCATAAGGAGCCTCACCATGCCCGACGACATCTGGTACGGCGGCGATTGCGAGACCCGCATCGGCCGTCGCCCTGACAAGGATACCGCACCGCTGTCGTGGCGGTCAGCCGAGTTCCTATCCCTGACCGTGACGCCGACGCAGGAGCGGCGGGACCGCACCAAGCTGGGCAACCCGGCCATCCGCAAGAACCCCCTGGACCCGACGCGCTCGCGCAAGGGCTTCTTCCGCTTGGCGGCCGAACTGGTTCTGGACGCCGACACTCGCCAGATGCCGATCTGGCTCGCTGCCGGAATGGGCGGCGCCTTGGCGCCGACCGAGAACGCCGGCGACCCCGACCTGTTCGACCATGTCTTCGAGAGCGGCTCAAAGGCGGAGCAATATTTCGACATCGCCATCAAGGTCGGCGACAACGACATCCGCCTGTACGAGGGCATGACCCTGTCGCAGATCTCGACCCAGTTTACGGGCGAGAACACTCAGGACTTCAACTTGAATATCTCGCTTCAGGGCATGCGCCGGCGCAAGCTGAACGCCTTCCCAGTCGGAGCCGCCGCCGCCATCCCGACCGAGGGTCCGGTCCTGCGCGCCCTGTTCAAGGTCGACGGCGTCGCTGCGACCAATATGCTCGGCGGCAGCTTCAGTTTCAGCCGCACCCTGCAGGAAGGCATCTTCCTCAGCGCCACGCCGACGATCTCCAGCCTGCGCCCTAACGGCGCTCAGCATGCCGGGTCCGCCAACTACCGCGCTATCGGTGCAGACTTCGACGTGAAGGAAGAAGACGAAGTTCCCTTCGCCGCAGCCTTCGACCTGTTGGGAGTTCTCGCCGGGCATCTGATCCGCCTCGAACATCCTCAGGCGCTTCTGTCGGCCAGTCCCATGCCGATCACCGGCGCTGGCGCGATTGAGCGCACGCTGAACTGGACGCCCTATCAGACTGCAGCGGCGGCGGCGGCGCGCATCACCATCACCAACGACGTCGAGACCTACGCGTGACGGTCGTCGTCTCTACGCGCACGGGAACCGTCACAAAGGAATTGAAGGGCCAGTTCGCCAGCGTCAGCGTCACCCTTCGTCGGTTGCGCAGTCCAGAATGGGAGGCCGCACGCGAGGCGGCCCAGGCTGTGCTGCGGGATGACGGCAAGCTGCTGCCGCTGCTGGTCGAACATGACTTGCTTCCAGATGGCGGGGTCAAGGGCTGGAAGCGGATGCGCGACGACGCGCCGATCCAATACGCCGTATTCTTGACGGGCATAGCTATGTGGCTGACGGCGGTCGAGTGCGGTTTGGCCGGTATCGAGTCCTGGACTGGCGTTGCGACCGACAGCACGGGTTCCATCGCCCCTGTCAGCCGCGACATGCTGGAGGTCCTGATGCTGGATGATCAGTTCAGCCAACAGGTCATGGCCCTGCTGACCGAAGCCTCCGTCCTGGTTATCCTTGAGGGAAAGCCCTCCGGGGCCTCGCTGAATGGCTCTTCGGAGCTCGAAAAGACGGCGTCGGCCCCGACTACTGCGCCAACTGCATCAAGGTCTCGGCGCCGTGCGCATCGGGACTGACGGATGCAAAGGGGCGGCGCTGCCCTCAGGTTGAGCACGCCTGCCGCACGGCTGAGGGCGCGCGGGTCTGGGACGCCGTTCGCCGCCCCGGCGGCTGGAACGGCGGCGGCATGACGCCTCGTCGGGTTGACCGCGCCGCCGTCCGTGACCGCCTGGACGATGTCCCAGGCTGGATCGTGGAGGCCATGCTCGACGCCTTTGAGTCCGCTGCTCTCGCCGCGCTGGCCGCGACCGAGAAGAAAAAGAAGCCCCGCGACGAACCCGGTTCGTCGCCAGCGCCGGACACCAACCATGACTGACACCACGGCTGGACGCGGCGGCGTCGGCATTCGCGTTTTCATCGACGGCGCTCAGGTGGTCCGCCGGACGTTCGACCAGATCGGCGACAGCGGCAAAAAGATGTGGGCCGAAATCGCACTGGGCGAGCGATCAGCCAACCCGGCTATCCGTGCCCTTTCCATGGGGGCGGGGGAGGTCAAGAACGCCCTCGACGGGCTGGCCAGTCGGGCCGGTTCCGCCGGCGTCGCCCTGGGGGCGTTCGGTGCAGCTGGGGTCTTGGCGGCTGCAGCGCTGGGAGCGGTCGCCGTCGCCACGCACGGCGCCTTCGACGCCATGAACCGCGCGGCTGATTTGACGGATGCGGCCGATAGAATCGGGATTGGGGTCGAGGCTCTTCAACAGTGGCGCTATGCCGCCGACGAGGCGGGCGTCGATGTTGGTAAGTTCGAGGGTGCGCTTGAGAAGCTGAACGGCGCCCTCGGCAAGTTCAAGATGGGGCTCGGCGACGCCAAGTTGAAGCCGGTCTTCGAGGAGCTTGGCATTACCAAGGAGCAGCTGGACGGCGTGAACACCGCTGACCAGCTGCTGCTGATGCTGGCTGATACCCTTGGGCAGGTGAAGGACAGGGCGCAGCAGGTGGCTCTCGCCCGCGCCCTGGGCGTGGAAGACGCTTTGCCGGCTATTCGTTTGGGCCGCGCTGAACTGGAACGCTTGACGGGCGCCGCCAGTGAGTTGGGCCTGGTGCTCAGCGCCGAAACCAACGCCGCACTGGACGAGTCTCAGCGGAAGCTTGAGATGGCGAACCAGCAAATGCGTGTGGCCCGCGATGTCGCCGTTGCGCCCCTGGCGGACGCCTATGCCGCCGTCGCGGCTGAGCTTGCGAACATGATCGTCCAGTATGATCGAATCGAAACCAAAGGGCCCGGCTGGATGCGGGCCCTGCAGGGCTTGGGTAACGCCATGCCATGGTCGGGAGGGTTCCAGCGATACATTTCAAATAGGATCGGCGGGGTCGAGGCGCCTTCGGGGGAAATCCCGATGGATGGTGATGACCCTGCCTTGCTCCGTCAGCGGATGGCCGTCACGGCCAGTCAGTCGGGGGGCGGCTTTGATCTGAAGGGGCATGCTGCTGGTGCTGCGTCTTCTCGCGCTAACGCAGCCGCTGCGGCGGCGCGTGCGGCGGCTGCTCAGGCTGTCCGGGAGGCCGAGCAGCGGCGGCAACGCGAAGAGCGAGCTCAACAGCAGATCGAGCGCGCCGATGAAGGGGTCATCCGAAGTCGTGAGCGCCAGTACGGCGGCGAGCTTTCCATCGACGGCCGAGCCCTGATCGAAACCAACGAGATCCAGCGCGAGAGGGTTAAGGCCCTGCGCGAGATCAAGAGAGCAGAAGACGAGTACGCCCGTTCAAATGGCCTGCGCGGCCTGACGGAAGCCGAGGCTGAACAGCTTCGTCTGAAGCAAAACGAACTGGCCGAGCAACGCGAGAACGTCGTCGAGACCCAGCGCCGCCGAGACCTCTCGGCTCGTCGTTTGCAGGATGAAGAGGACGCCGGTCGCGCCGCCATCGAACTGCTCGACATGGATGCTCAGATGGTTCGCACAAACCAGGAGCGCATCAGGATCGAGCGCGAAATCCTGCTGGCGACCATCGAGATTGCTCGGAAGCGAAAGCGGGCCGAACTCGAAAACGACCCGGAGCTGTCAGACGACGAGCGCCGGACCAGGTTGGGGGCCTTTGAACAGTCGGCAGGCCGTCGCGTAGAACTGTTTGACCATCAGGAAAGCGAACGCCTACGTGCCCAGTTCAAGGGCTACGGGCAGGAGGTTGTCGCCGCTATCGAGCAGGGCCGGATCGGGGAGTACATAGGCGACAGGATCAAGGCCAAGCTGCTGGACGGCGCCCTGGATCAGCTCTTCAACCTGATGAAAGCTTCATCTGCCGGCGGGGCGAGCGGGGGCGGCTGGATACAGTCGGCGGTCAATTTCGCTTCGTCGATCTTCGGCGGCGGCCGTGCGGCGGGCGGAGATACACAGGCTGGCCGTTTCTACACGACCGTCGAGCACGGCCGGCCTGAGCTGATGATGATCGGCGGCAACGGTCATGTGACCAGCGCAGCTGAAACAGTCCGTATGCTTCAGGAAAGCATGGCCGAACGCGGGGGCGGCTTTGGCGCAGGTCAGGCGCCCGTGCTGCGTCAGAGCAATACCTTTGATTTCAGGGGGGCGGTCGTGACACAGGACTTGCTCGATCAGGCGAGGGCCCAGTCTGAAGCGGCGGCCGGCGCCGCCTTCAGCAGCGCGCGGGCTACTGTTCCGTCCGACATGGCGCGGACGAGCCGTTACACTCGAGGCCGGAAGTGAGCGCCCTAATCCTTCCGACGTCGCCCCCGGTGTCGCTGTCGGTTCGACTGATATCCGCCAAGAACACCCTGTCCCCGGCGTTTGGTGGTTCTGATCAGGAACTGCTGCGCAAAGGATCGAGGTACGAGGCCGTCTACGACCACGGTGAGATGGACTACATCGAAGCCCTGGAATGGTCTGACGTCATGATCGATGGCGCCATTGTCCGGGCTCCGATCTTTCAGCCTGGTCTGGATACCGGAGCTCCAGGCGCGCCTGTTGCAAACGGTGCAGGACAGGGCGGAAAGCTGCTGCTGCTACGTGGCGTGACGCCGGGATACCCGATCCGCAAGGGGCAGTTCCTGACCCACGTTGCGAACACGGGACAGCGCTACCTTTATCGGGCGTCGGCGAGGGTCATTGCATCGGCCAACAGTACCTTGGCTGTTCCGATTCACACCCTGCTGCGCCGGCCCCCGTCAGATGGCGATGTGATTGAGATTGCGCAGCCGATGATTGAGGGCGCGCTGCGAGATGTCTCGGACCTGACGGTCAGCAACAGCAACGAGGTGAAGCTGGTCTTCACTATCCGGGAGCGTGACTGATGGATACGTCTCTCGTCGTTGCCTACCAGCAGCCGGCCCCGATCAAATGCACCCTGGTGCGGTTCGACATGCCGGGCGGTGCGATCTGCCTGACGGACGGCGGCTTCGCGGTTCACGACGCTGGCGAAGGCGAAGGGCCGGAAACCTACTTCGGTCGGCACCCGGTCTATGGCGTGCTGTCGTCGGTCGGCTCGATCAAGGACGGCGCCGATGCTCAGACCACGCGCATCGACATCGTCATCCTGCCGGCGTCGGACGTGGCTACGGCCGCGCTCGGCAACCCGTCCACCCAGGGCGTCCGCGTCCAGTGGTGGGAGGGCGTCATCGACCCGACGACCGGCGGGCTCATGGGCCAGCCTGAACTGAAGTTCGACGGCGAGATCGACAAGCCCCGGCTTCAGGTCGGGGAAAGCTGGTCGCTGACGCTGGAGTGCGGCACCCAGGCCGAGCGCCAGCTGGAGCCGAACGCCGACTGGCGTCTGAACAACTCCTTCCATCAGAAGATCTGGGGGACCGGCGAGCTCGGTCTCCAGTTCGTCGACGGCGTCACCCGCAAGAAGGAATGGCGCAGCCGCCCTGAAAACCCCGGCGTGTTCAAGCGCCTGCTGCACACCCTCGTACCCTTCTCCACATAGGCTGACGCATGACCATCATGCTCAAGCGGGCTGCGGCGACGCAGGCCTGCATGGACCGCTTTGCCGGTCGCTCATACGCGCCTGGTATTCGGGACTGCGGCAAGCTGGCGGCGCATTCGCTGCACAAGCTGGGTCGCAAGGCGAAGCTGCTGACGGCGGCGCGTCACACGACCGAGGCCGGCGCCGTCCGTTACATCCGCAAGGCCGGGTTCAAGGATCTGGTCGAGCTGATGGACGCGGTGCTGCCCGGCGCCCGCATCGCGCCAGCCGCCGCCCTGCCCGGCGACATCATCGCCATGGCCATGGACGAAGGCGACCCCTTCGGCTGCTCGCTGACGGTCGCCCTCGATAACGGCCGCATCCTCGGGTTCAAGGACGGCGTCTGCCAGGTCCTGATCCCTCTGCACTTCGTCACCGCCTGGAGGGTGCTTGGCCCGATGTACCTAGGGCCGCCGGTCTTTGAGGCTGTCCCGGATGACGACGAGCACCACGCCGAGGAGCTGGAATAGATGCCTCAGCTCGCCCTTGCGGCCCAAGCCTTCACGACTGCTGGTACTGCTGCATCAATCAGCGCCGCGACCACGGTCGCCGCCAAGGCCACGCTGATGACGACGCTCAAGTCCGTCGCCATGAACGTGCTGACCAATGTGGCGATCTCGGCCGCCATGTCGGTGCTTCAGCCGCAGGTCGGCGCCGCCGGTCGTCCGTTCGAGTTCGTCATCGACCCTGACGGCCCGATCCCGTTCGCGGCCGGGCGCATCGGCGTCGCCGGCTCCGTGATCCATCGGGACACGTTCGGTCCTGACCTGATGTTCTACGGCATCCCGGCCGTGTTGTCGGGCGCCGGACCCATCACGGCTATCGAGTCGGTCAAGGCCGATGACTACCCGATGGCGTTCGACGCCAACGGCGGCGCGACGACCGAGCCTTATCGGCAGGAGTTCTATTTCCGGTCCGTCCTCGGCGAACAGCCGGCGCCCTTGGCGCTGAGCACCCCAGCGGGCCTGAAGAACGGTGCGAAGCTGCCGGGCTGGGGACCGGCGCACAAGCTGTCCGGCAAGGCCGCCTTCCTGATGGTGATGGCCGAGAACTCGAAGGGTTCGGCCTTCCCGACCGGAGAGGTGAAGCCGCTCGTCACGCTCAGGGGGCTGAAGGTCTATGACCCGCGCAAGGACTCGACCTACCCTGGCGGCGTCGGTCCCCAGCGCCTCGGCGATCCTTCGACCTGGACCTATTCAGACAACCCGATCCTATGGGCGCTGAAATGGTGCCTGGGCCTGTGGGAAGGTCCGAACGGCAAGGGCGCGCCGCAGGTTGATTTTCAGGTCGGCGGCATTGGCGCCAAGCCTTCCGGCATCGACTTTCCGGCCTTCGTCGCTGCGGCGAATGTGTCCGACGCCAACGGCTGGACGGTTGCCGCCTATCCGAACACGGATGACGACAAGTCTCAGGTCCTGGACGGCTTCCTACAGGCCGGCGGCTGCATCTATGCCCAGCGCGCCGGCAAGATCAGCTGCATTCAGCGGGCCGCACCGCGCGCCTCGGTCGTCACGATCTCTGCGGCCGACACGGCGGGTCCGCTTGAAATCGACACAGCCGCCAGCCGGATCGACCGGATCAATACGCTTCGTCCCCGCTTCTGGAGCGAGGCGCACCGCTGGCAGATGACGGCGCTGGACGGCGAGATCACGGCTCAGGCCTATCGCGACGAAGACGGCGCCGCCCGCACGCGCGGCCTGGACTTCCCTTTCGTCTCCAACGCCAGACAGTGCGGTCAGCTGGCCGCGCTTCAGATCGCCAATACGCGCGAAGGCATTGCCGGGGTGATCCCGCTGAAGCCGCAAATGCAGCGCATCCGGCCGGGCGACGCCTTCACCATCACCGAACCGGGCTTCGTCCTGAACGGCGTAAAGTGCCTGTGCCTGAACACTGACTATGACCCCGCGACCGGCGTGGTGAGGGTCTCTTTCGTCAGCGAGACGGACGCCAAATACCCCTTCGCCTTGGGGCAGAACCCGGCGCCGCCCGCGCCGCAAGTCCTGACGCCTGTCGATCCGGGCTTCGTCAGCCCTCCTGAGGCCGGCGACTGGACGATCATCGTGCGCCCGCCTTCGCCCGGCGGCTCCCAGCTTCCCGGCTTCGACCTGACGGGCATCGTCAGCAACTCGACCGCCACGGCCATCATCGTGGAATGGGGCTTGCCGCCGGTCCCGCCACCGCCTGAGCCTATTCCGGAGGGCAAGGTCTGGGCTGATTACGTGACTTGGACGACAGCCTATCAAGGGCCGCCGACCGTCACCAAAATCCCTATCGACGGCCTGCAACCGGGCGCGAGCTATTACATCGCCATCCAGTACCAGAGGAACCAGAACTACAGCGCGCGGCAGGTCTATGGCCCCTACACCGCACCCGCCCTGATCGGCGACGTGATGCCGAACGCCCCCGGCCTGTCGCAGATCAAGGCGGACATCGAGGCCGCATTTGGCGACATCTTCGACGTCTCGGGTTTGGTGGCGGACGCTCGCGCCGACATCGATGCGCAGGGCGGGGAGATCGCAGCGGCTCGGGGCGGCCAGCCGAACCTGAACAGCCGTATCCTCCAGTTGAACCAGGCTCGGATCGACGGCGACACGGCCAACGCTGAGGCCATCTCCTTGGTGCAGGCGCGGACGGCGAACACCGAAGCCGACATCATCGATTTGGAGAATGCCCTCGCCAATGAAGCGACGGCGCGGGCTGAAGCGATCAACCAAGTGTCGGCCCGCTCCGCCTTGAGGGCAAACCTTATCGACAACCCGAGCGGCAAGGCCTCCTTCCGCGGATGGCTGAAGGAGGGATCAGCCGCTTCCTATGTCGACGACGACGAGCAGGTCGGACGCCTATTCGTTGTTTCGGGGTACATGGTCTCTCAGGTCTATCCGGCAAAGCCCGGTGATCAACACAGCCTGGGCTACAACGCTTCCCCGCTCGGCGACGGCGGCCATATCCGCATCCAATACGTCACGCCCGGCGGCTTGCCTGAAGGGGTGTATGTCGCTTCAGGCTCGGGCGATATTTTTGAGCGGCGCCGTTCCGTCGCGCCCTCGACCGCACCCGGCGGCACAACGGGCTTTCGCCTTGTTGTTGTCGCGCCCCCCGGAGGCGTGCTGCCGGTGTGGGCGATCAAGGTCAACTCGGGATCCCTCGCGGCAGACTTCTCGGACGACTACTCCGCAACCGTCCTTGAGGCTTCCGTCACCCAACAGTCCCTCGCCATCGTCGATCTGGAGAACCAGCAGAACATCGCTCTGTGGCGGATCAAGGCTGAGGCTTCCGGGAGCCGCCCGGCGATCATTGAGGCCTACTCTGGCCTCGGCGCTAGCGCTGTCGCCATCAGCGCTGAGCAGATCTATCTGGGTGATAACACTGTCTTCGACGACCTGACGAACACCTGGCAGACCATAGACGGCTCCACGGTCTACATCCGAGCCGAGGGCGAGCCGTTCGGGGCGTTCAGCAACCTTCGTGAGTGGTGGGGCCCTGCGGGCATCGCCCTGGGCGCCATGACGCCGGACAACGGCTACAGCGGTCGGATGACGACCGCGCCCTATAACTTCACCAATACGCTCAATCCGAAGACTTTTTCAGCCTACGCCTCGCCCGGCTCAATCGTGGCGCACAGGGCGAGCGCCGGGAGCCTGACTTCTGCTGCGGTCTCCATTCTCTACCAAAACGCCAAGGGAGCCGTGACGGTTACTTGGGAACGACTGATCGGCGGTGTGACGGCGGCGGGGACGGCCGCGATCGATGCGCCAGATCAACTGACCACGACATTCACGAAGACGGTCAGCGCTCAAGAGCGCACCGACACTGTGTTTCAGGCCACCCTGACCGACGCTGGGTCCGGTGAGCGGCGGCAGGTGATTGTGCCTGTCGTCTTCACCAGCGGCTCGGCTTGACGCCAACCATTCAAAAAGGAGGACGGCATGGCCGGACTTGAAGAGACCGAACCCGGCATGGCTGGAGAACCAACCGATGCGGAGAAACTCGCGTCTGCCATCGCCATGATGGCGGCGGCGGCCGCGCAGGCAAACGCCGCCCGCCTTCCTTCTGCACAGGCGGCCGTAGAGCTTCTGGCCGGTCCCGACGGTCAGGCTTTCCTGGTGGCCTTAAAGGATGCGGTCGCCGCGAGCGTTGACGATGTAGCCAGGCCGCTCGGTCAGCAGGGAGTTGAGGGCACCAAGCAGATGCTCCAGCGCATCATCACGTCCATGGAAGCGGGCGCTACTGCTGCACAGGCGCGGGTGGCGGCGTTGCAGCCTACGCCTGAGCCCGCTCCTGATCCGACCTGACGAACCCGGTTCGCGGCGACTACCTTGTGTCGCTGTCTTCTAGCGCCCTGGCCTTCTCCGAGGGGGTCTCGTCTGGCTCTCCGTCCGCATCGGCATCGGTGATCCGCCTTGAACGACCTTCTCCCGTGAAGGCGCCGCCGAGGGCAAAGAAGGCGCCCGCCAATAACATGGCGCCGAGAACGACGAGAAGCAGTCGTGGAATGAGGTCCATGCCTCTACAGCGCAGTTCAGTCAGCTCCAGTTCCATCTCATCCAGTCTATCGCAGGAGCCCGCATGTCCGCAGGCCACCAAATCAGCATGCCCTTCGCGGAGGGCATGGTCGCGCTCCTGACCGCCCTTGGCCTTGGGGGCGTCTTGACCGCCTGGGTTCAGCGGCCCTCCCGTCGCGCGGTGGACGCTACAGCAGCCAAGGATGAGGCGACGGGTGAGGCCGCCGTCATCACCTCCCTCGCCAGCGCCTTCACGGGCACGACCGCATCGCTCCGAGAAGAGATCGAGCGGATGCAGGACACGCTGAACGAGTTTCGCCAGCGCGTGGCCGAAGCCGAGGCCGAGGTGCGCGCCGCCGTGGCGCGGGAAGCGGACCAGGCGCGGCTGGTGGCCGACCTGAGGAAGCAGCTGGAGATCTCCCACGCCGACGTCGTCCGCCTGCGCACCGAGCGTGACGCCGCCCTGGCGTCCGCCACACAAAAAGAGGGCGAGGTCCGGCAGTTGAAGGCTGTGATCGACGCCCAAGCGAGGGCTGCTACATGACCGACACCCCGATCCAGCCGCCGGCCTCTGCATCTGAGCGCGTCAAAGCCTTCATCGGGGATCTGGCCCGGCCTTTCGCCATCTATGCAACGTCCGGCGCCGCAGCGATCGGCATCGTCCGCGTCGCCTGGGTGGTCGAGAACGGCAACGATGGTGCCATCTACCTCGGCGCAGTCGCTGTGCTTGTCGGAGGAATCTACGGCTTCAAGTCGTGGGAGCAGATCAAGACCGGCAAACAGGGCGCCGAGGTTGAGATCGCCAAGGCGAAGTCAGAAGCAGGCTGACCTATTCGCCGGCGACCTTCATGCAACGCGCCCGAATCTGCGCCGTCGTGGCCTTACCACCCAGCGTGAAGACGTCTGACTGGGTGTAGCCCTCATCGAGCAACGCTTTGCACACCTCGCTTGGAACCCTGAACTTGCCGGAGGCGGCCAGTTCAAAGGCCCGTTCCATGATCGGTTTCATGGTCAGCATTTCGCCAACTCCCTCATCACTAAGAGGGCACGCTGCCACAGGCGCACGCCGTGCGCATCCCTCCCCTACAATCTGAACTGGAGCGGCAATGACGGAGACATGCTTTGAAAGGGGTCTCGACGCAGACGGTTGGCTGAGTGACGGCCTGACTGCTTCGATCCAGACGTCTGCGGTCAGGCTAGTTGACCTTCGCAATCTTGCGCTTGACCTATCGCGCCCAGGCCGACTGGTCGCGCTAGAAAATCTCCAACGCGGCGATGCCGTGATGTCTGTCGTAAACAAACCGCGTAGCCTGAAGCAGGCTGCGGCCGATGATCATTGAGTAAGCGCGCCCTTGGCCGACCGGCCCGCTAACGACTTGCGTAACGAACGAAACCGGCGTGCCCACGAAGCTGAATTCGACGAGATATACATTGGTCGTGCCCACACCCTGGATCGAAATCGACGGCATGCTTTTCTGAAGGCGGGCGTGCGGCGGGATCAGGTGTGGCGCGATTACGCATACGTCAGCTCCAGTATCTATGAGCGCATAGCCTCGCCCCTCAGCGCGTTGCGATTGCGCCATGTCCATTCCGAACGAGAACAGCACTTCGACGCATGGGGCCGCAAGCGGGTTGCCAGGATCGTGGACGCCCGCATCGCTCAGTTGAAGCACCGGGACCGTCGCTCTCGGTAAATCCATCCTTCACCTCCGGCCCGACTATCGCCGAGCCGCTGCCTATTCCCAAATGAACTGGAGACCACCATGCTCGACGCACGTCGATTGCAGGGCCGCCTTGGCGTGCCTGCTGACGGCATCATCGGCGCCGGAACCCTGACCGCCCTGTTTGCGAAGATGGGCGCCGCGCCAGCCATTGCCGCCGAGTTAGGTCTTGCTGCCAACGTCCACTTCCGGACCTACGGCATTCTCAACACAGGCCTGCGCCTGGCGCACTTCATGGGTCAGTGCTCGCATGAAAGCGGCGGCTTCCGCTATATGGAGGAGATCGCCAGCGGCGCCGCCTATGAGGGCCGCGCGGACCTGGGCAACGTCCAGTCCGGCGATGGGAAGCGCTTCAAGGGGCGCGGCCCGATCCAGCTCACTGGCCGCGCCAATTATCGGCGTGTCGGGCGCAAGATCGGCATCGACCTCGAAAGCCATCCCGACATGGTCTCGCACCCATCAGTCGGTCTGCTGGTCGGCTGCGTTTACTGGGCCGACCGAGGCCTGAATGCCAAGGCAGACGCCGACGATCTGCTGGGCCTGACGAAGGCGATCAACGGCGGTGTGAATGGCCTGGAAGATCGCAAGGTCCGAACGGCCAAGGCGAAGGGGCTGATCCTGTGATCGCCCTCGCCTTTCGCTTCGCCCGCGCCCTCACCCCAACCGCCTGGCTCACTATAGCCGCCCTCGCCGCCTTTCTGATCTTCGGCGCCTACTGCGCACACCGGGGCGCTGAGGGCGTTCGCGACCGTCAGGCCGCCAAGGTCGCCAAGACCGAGGCGAAGGCCTCAGCCGCGCGGGAAACCGGCGCGAACGAGGCTGTCAACGACAACACCACCATCCGCAATCGGCAAGAGGAGAGAGACCATGCCGCGCAAGCCCTTCCTGATGGCGTGCCTGATGATCGTGAGCTGCGGCGCCGCTGTCGCCAGTTGCTCGACGTCGGGCGCAGCCCTCCCGCGTGCCGAGGACTTGAGGGTCCAGCCTAAGCCGACCCCGTCCGACGAGGTGCTGACCAGCCGGATCGCTGGCGAGCAACACGACAACGCCGTCGAGGCCTGGGGCGAGGCCGGATGGGCGCAGGTAGGCCGCCTGTGCCGGTTCTTCGACCAGATGGGGATGAAGGGGCTGGACTGTCCGGCGCCGGAAACTCGACCTAAGCCGGGCTAGTCCCTCGCCTAAACCGAGACCCAGCGTCGAGCCGTCAGGTTCTGCATCAAAGCCCGCCATCCTTCGGTGTGGCGGGCTTCTTGTGGGCATCGTGCGCTTATTTAGTTCGGCTCGGCTATAAGGGTACTGCACGCCGTGATGGCGCTGGAGAACCACAATGCACTGCTATGCTTTTATGCTCGATGGCGAGACGACCTATTTCCGACTGGTCCAGCCCATTCTCGAGTACGACGCGAACCGCATGACCATGATCATGATCGCTGCTGATCGTGCTGTCGCGGCCGGGCACCTGTCGCTCTCTGATGCAAGTCGTGGATCGTGGGTTGTTGCTGCCTCTGTTGGCATCCCAATCGAAATCTGAGGTTTGACGCGCTCCGGTTCGCCGGGGCGGGCATTCGTCGTGCGATACTGATGACCCTTCATCGAGAAGCGCGGCGCATCCTTCGTCAGGAAGGTGCCTTCACCAATCCATCCTTCACTAATCCATATTGAACGAGGCTTGCGTCAAACAGACCAAGCGTGGCCGCGAGTGCGATTGCATACACTAGGACTGGTGCGGCGATTTCAAAGATATAGAAGTAGAGCCACCGCTCCACTTTAATATTGAAAGCCAGCAAGGTCAGCTTGGGGTACTCTCGCTCCATAAGATCGCGAAGCCGAGCAACCTCTCTCTGAAGTGAAGCAATCTGCTGGTCCAGGGTATTCGCAGAGCCCGCAGGATTCAGCATTCGCACGGGAGAGTTTTCTGAAAGATCTGCTCCTTCGAGAAGAGTTAGTCGAGCTAGAAGCGCCTCGGCCTCGCCCAGCCATTTCGTGGCACCGCCCGTCGCATTAACAAGTCCGGCGACCCCCGCGCCCTTCATTGCTTCTGTATTTGCCCTAAGGAGTAGGCGTACCTCCAGCGCAAATCCGACGAGATAGTACGTCGCGGCAGCCCATAGCATCCACTTGGCGGCGAGAGTGGTGATAGTAATGGAAGTGACCGCCGCATTCATTGCGTAGGTCTCTTCCGGTGTGCCGAGTGCGATTACCATGAGGGCGACCGAAAAGAGCAGCAGCGTTCGTTTCAGCCTGTGAAAGGTCTCGGGTATGTCGAGATCGACTGGCGATGCGCCTCCTTCTCGCCGAGCCACTACGGACCATCTCCATTTTCACGCTCGATTGGCCAGTCCATGATGGCCTGGGGGTCGCTGCGCTGCCGGTAGAGGTTGCACATGGCGGCCACCCTGCCATGGCGAACCGGGTTTGTGGAGTCGTGCCGAAACCGGTCGCTCGGAAGTTCCGCTAGGGGTGGATACCGTTGAAAAAGTCCGGCGACCGCTGAAACGGCGCAAACCACGGGCGGGTCCCGAAATTCCGCCCCAATGAAATCAATCGCTTAGTTTTCCGCGACGGCTCCAGATCGAGCCGAAAAGGCCGATCACGGCCGGCTCGCGGACTTTTTCAACAGTATCGGTGGAAAGCGGACATCAGGAGCCGCCAGTCACGCGTCGGCCCAGCTTCCATTGAGCTACATCATCGACCTCGAAAACATAGGCCGTCGCCTTCTGGACAGCGAACAAACCCATGTTTGTGCTGCCGCACAAATCTTCCGAACACTGGGCGCGAAGAGCCATGACATAGTAGCCGGAAGGGGCGTCCGCCTCCATGATCTGATCGCAGTAAGCGACATGGCTGATCGGCAGACCTCTTTGCGCCGTCACCAGCGCTGTCGCCTTGGCGCATGCATCCTCGGCATTGCGGACTGGGGCGTATTCAGACGGGCCAGTCGGAGCGGGTCGAATCGAGGGGTCGTCCGCGTTGAAACAGGTCTCCCGTTCCGTGTCCCAGAGGCCCAGCCGGTAGTCGCATGCGGCTTCTTCCGAGGTTTTTTCGCCGCTCGCCACTTGTTGAGCCAGAATGGCGCGACGCTCCTGATCGTTCATGCGGTCCGCACGCTCGATAGCGGCGAGTTCAGCCTTTGAGGTGCGCTCTCCACACCCAGAGACTGCGGCGGTCAAAACCAAGGAGATGGTCAGTGCGTCAACCCTCATCGGGGGAACTTGTCACGGCCTTCGCAAGGTCCGCAATGGGTCGATTTCGGTCCTGCATTTCGACGCCCAAAGCGGACTTAGGCCGTCAGGCCGGAAAGCGGGCACCGCCGACGTCAGCTAGGGGTGGAAAGCGGTCCTTGGCTCATCCATCGGCAAGGAACGACTGCCATTCGTTCCAAACGTCTTCAGGGTTGAAATCTCGATAGCCTCGCTGCTCGGCCATTTTCCACGCCATTGAGCGGGGCATGGTCATGCAGACCGCATCATCACGCGCTTTGAGGACTTCCTCTTGAGTAAGCGGCGTTCCCTTCTGCTCTTCTAAGGCAACGAGGAGCGTCACCAATGGTGGGATCGGCACAGCAATAAGCGGATCATCGTCATCCGATAATGGAGACGCCGCTCGGTCAGCCTTTGGCTTGAAAAATCTCGACAGTCTGACCGTTCTTTCGACCCCGTTTCACCGTAAGCTGACAGACTAAACGACCGCAATGGGTCGGATGCGGATTTTGGAACCTCCGCCGGAACGCGACATTCAGCATGCGCAGTGCCGGCTGTATGAGCGGTGGCCCGGCAATAAGCGCCGCTCTGTCCTCCTCTTCAATGATGTGAACCTGCCCCTCGCTTGGTTAGCGGGGGGCTTCTTTTTGCGCCATCAAGCTTGAGCGGTTGGTGTCTCATCTAGGCGGGTCGTCCAGCGCGGGCTGCGCATGTCCTGCTTAAGGCCCCAGGCGCGCTGATACGTGACGCCGGCCGGCGCCAGGGCGTTTCGTCCGAACCTTCGGTTGACCGCGTCCATGGCGCGCATCAGGTCGTCGCGGCGCGGGTCGGGCATGGACCACAGATCAAGCGGCGCGTCGGCCGGATCGATCAGGCCGTCCAGCATCAGGCCCGCCTTGGCGTAGGGATAGCCGTCGGCCCAAAGCTTGCGCGCCAACCGACCCGCTGCGGCGGACAGGGCCAGGCTGTCGTTCGTCGCCACCGGAAAGGTCTCGGTTCCCGACACTGACCGCTGAGGCCCGTCGCGGTGGCGTGACGTGAAGTAGAAGACCTGCAGCTGGGGCGCGGCGCGGTTGTGGCGGCGCAGCTTCTCCCCGGCTCGTGTCGCGTGGGTGCGCAGCGCCTGCTCCATCTCCAGCAGGGTCTGAACTGGCCGCCCGAAGGATCGGCTGACGATGATCCCCTTTCGCGCCGGAGGGGCAAGTTCGAGATCGCTGCAATGGATGCCCGCCAGTTCAAGGGCAATGCGTTCGCCGGTCACGGTCAGGATTTGGCGGGCGGACTTTGGCGGCAGGGCTGCGACATCGGCAGCAGTGTGAACCCCGTGCGAAGCCAGACGCGCCGTCAGGGCGCGGCCGATGCCCCAGATGTCGGCGACGTCCAGGGTCGCCAGCAGGGCCGTGCGACGTGCCGGGTCAGTGAGGTCGCAGACACCGTCGAACTCAGGGCGCTTCTTGGCCAGGTGGTTGGCGGCCTTGGCGAGAACGCGGGTCGGGCCGAGGCCGACGCAGGTGGGAATGCCGGTCCAGCGCAGGACGGTGTCGCGCATTCGTCGCGCGTGAGCGACAGGATCAGGGGCGCGGGTCAGATCGAGGAAACTCTCGTCGATGGAATAGACCTCGACCTCGTCCGCGAACTGCTCATAGACCGCGTTTACGCGGCGGCTCATGTCGCCGTAGAGGGCGTAGTTGGAGGAGCGGACCTTGCCGCCAGCCTTCAGATAGCCGTCGCGGATCTCGAACCAGGGCGCGCCCATTGGGACGCCCATGGCCTTGGCCTCGGGCGTGCGGGCGACGACGCAGCCGTCATTGTTGGACAGGACGACGACAGGTTGGCCGATCAGGGACGGGTCAAACACGCGCTCGCAGGAGCAGTAGAAGCTGTTGCCGTCGGACAGGGCATAGACACGGGTCATGTCGGCGTCCGATGGGGCGTCAGCGACCACGTCACCACGCCCCAGATCATGGCTTCGGCGGCTTCGTCCAGGACCAGATGCGTCATGGTCGGATTGTCGAAGTCCAGGGCGAGGCGGCCGCCACGAAGCCGCTTTACGCGCTTGACGCTGGGCAGGCCGTCGATGATGGCCACGACCACGTCGTTCGGCTGGACCTTCAGGGATCGGTCGACCACGACGAAATCGCCATCGTTGATCCCGGCGCCGATCATGGATGAGCCCGACACCCGCCACATGAAGGTGCTGATCGGGTTGGTCACGATCAGGCGCGCGGGGTCGAGGGCCTCTTCGACATAGTCATCGGCCGGGCTGGGGAAGCCGGCGCAGACAGCGGCCCCCATCAGAGGAACAGGCAGGGGCGCACCATGGCGCAGCTGCACGGCAGGCAGAGGTTTCATGGTCAGGCGTCAGGCTGACGCATCTCCGTCAGAAGGGATGCGCCGGCGCGGCGCAAGGCGAGGCCTGCCTGCATCCTGGCTATCGAGCCCGGCGCCCTGGCCTCGATCTCTCGCAGGATGGCGCCAGAACCGGCCCGGCCGTCGGCGCTGGTCAGATCCAGACCGACCAGCTGCATCATAAGGTCCGCCAGATCGTTGTCCGTCGCTGCCGTCATCGGGCGGGCCTACCGACATGGGTCATGCCGGCGATCAGCCCGGCGACCACAGCGCGGCCGCTGACCTTGGGTCGTGACGGGCTGGCGCCCTGGCGCTGGGCCAGTTCCTCCTCCAGCTGGGGCAGGTCGTTCACGAAGGCCTTTTCAGAAGGCGAAGGCAAACCGGGTTCGTCAGACATCTCAATTCCTCCTCTTCATTCCGTCTCACGTCCGGGGCGGGATCGGTGCGCGCCAACGCATCGATCTGCGGGCAGACCCCCGCACGACTGGACCGACCGGCCGACCGGCCTGTCGCCGCCCCCGCTCGCGCGAGCGGGGCGACTCCTACGCGTGCAAAAGGTCTTCCTGCAAATGAATTGTTCTCGAAATGTTCTCATTGTCGACCAGCGCCCCGTTGCGCCTGTCGAGCCGCCTGCAGCTTGGCTGGGCGGCAAGCGCCATCTGGCCAAACGCATCTGTCATGTGCTGGCCGCCACGCCGCACGACGCCTATGTCGAGCCCTTCATCGGGATGGGCGGCGTCTTCCTGCGGCGGCGCGTCCGCCCGCAGGTCGAGGTCATCAACGACCTCAACGGCGACATCGTCACCCTGTTTCGGGTTCTGCAGCGCTTCCCCGAGGCGCTGCTGCAGGAGTGTCGCTGGCGGCCCGCAGTGCGGTCGGAGTTCGACCGGCTGAAGGAAACCCGTGACTGCGATCTGCTGGATATCGAGCGAGCGGCGCGGTTCATCTACCTGCAGACCCTGGCTTTCGGCGGCCGGGTCGGATCGCAGCACTTCGGCGTCAGTCCGACGTCGCCCCACAACTTCGACCTGGCCCGCGTTGAGCCCCGGCTGAGGCGCCTTCACGACCGCTTGTCAGGAGTGGTGATCGAGAACCTGGACTGGCTGGCGGTGATCAGCCGCTATGACCGGCCGGGATCGCTGTTCTACCTCGACCCCCCGTATTGGGGCGGCGAAGGCGACTATGGCGCCGGGCTGTTCGTGCGCGGCGACTTCCAGCGGATGGCCGACAAGCTGCGAGCGATCGAGGGGCGGTTCCTGCTGTCGATCAACGACCGGCCGGAGATCCGCGAGATGTTCGCCTGGGCCGACATCGAGCCGGTCCAAACCGTCTATTCCGTGGCAGGCGGGGAGCACTCAGCACCGGCGGCCGAACTGCTGATCGGCAAGGGGGTGGAACTGTCGCCGGCTGCGGCGCAGGCGAGCCTGTTCTAGGGTTGGCTCAGGCGCGAGCGTCTCAACTTAGAGACGCTCGCAGCTACTACTGCTCAATGCTAAGAAGAATATTGTGAATTCCGGGCCAAGTATCGCTCATAACAAGCGTCACATAACGCATCGGCAGGTCGACAAGCTTAGCAATTTCCGTCGGAGTGAGCGAGCCATTCTCAGTGAAAAGCTCCCGTGCGCGCTGGGGGAACAGGACAGCAGCGGCTTGTATCAAAGCTGCGCGATCAGAGAGCGTCGCAGAGCCGTCGCCAATATCTTGGAACTCGGGCGCAAGGACAATCTTCTCTGTAAGCTTCAAAACGACGTCCGGCGTCGAAGCTCTTGTCACATCAGAATCGAGTATATGAAGCAACTCTTTACAAGTTACCAAGCGCTGCCAGTCGTCCGTCATAGACTTCGCGTAATACACGCACGCCACTGACTTCATCACTTGCTGAGTGGCGTCAGTCGGATATTCGTAGTCTTCGTTACGATCCCAATGAACAAGCTGCCCCTTAAGGACAGTCGCATCTATATCGACCGGGAAGAAGTAGATTTCGTCCTTTGATCCATGCGTAGCGAGGGCAGCGACAACGTCATTGACGTCGACGGGCACCACTTTGCGGCTATCAAATTCGGCAATCAGCTTCGAGATCGACATCAGCACCCCAGACACAAAAAGGGCTCGGTTTTACCGAGCCCTTTCAGTCGAATAGACTTCGTAGAATCTAGTTAGCCAAACAGTTCTTCGAGGTCAACAGCGGGCTGGCGACTGCGAGGTGCCTCGCGAGAACCAACCGAAGCCCGCGTGCGCTCCTGCAGCAGAGCCGAATGAGACTCGGCGCGAAGATCTTCGCCGGAGATCACATCGCCAGATCCGCGGCAAAATTTGATATTGCGCAGAGTCATGCCTTGTCTGGTGAACAGATGCTCCATCAGGCTGTCGCCTTCGTGCTCAGACATGAAAAATCTCCTCTTGGTGCGCTCGTAACCCTTCCGCTCTGAATGGGCGGTTAACGCATCGATCTGATGACGCCGCCGCCATTCAAATGGCCCCCTGAAAAGTTCCAGGAGGCTGAATGGTTCAATTCCTATGTAGTAGAATACCCGCCCCAGCACAAGAACTATTTCTTGACAATGAACCGACTCGGCTGTAGGAGCGCCGCCTCTTGCGGCAGATTCCCCTACTCCTCGCGTGAATTTGGGGTCGAGTCAACGACGATGAACGCCGGTCATCAAACGCAAGCTCCCCACCTCCTCCGAAAATCAATCACTGGCTGCCATCCGTCACCGAACAGAGGTGGAACAATCTCCGGGACTATTCCGGGAGTTCTCCTCCAAAATGGTCCCGAAGGTTCCGTTTCGTTCCCAACTTCACGACCGACAGCAACGCCCGAAGGCGCTTCAATTATCTGATTTTCAAGAAAAGTTTGGTGGTTGGAGGCGGGATCGAACCGCCGACCTGTGGGTTATGAATCCACCGCTCTAACCATCTGAGCTACCCAACCCCTTACGGGACCTCGCGCAAGGCCGTGACCGACCGGGAGGCGCGAGAGGCGTGCGTATATCGCCGCCTTCCCTCGGGTTCAAGCCGCTTCGACAGCTAAATCGCGCAGGACGATCGGTCGCGGGCGGTTTCGGCTCGCGCGGGGAACGGCGAGGCTTCATTCTGGATTGCAACATCTGTTGTTCAGGAGAGCCCCATGCGTCTGATCGCCCTCGCCGCTTCCGCCTCGCTCCTCGTCCTTGCCGCCGCCTGCGGTGCCAACGGCCAGGACGCGCCCGCCGCCCCCGGGGCGCCGGTCGAAACCCGTCCCGCCAACAATCCCGATCAGAAGCCCGCCTTCGAGGGCCAGACCCGCGCGCCCGGCGTCCAGACCGCCGTGTCGATGGCCCATGCCGTCATGACTTCGGGTCTGGTCCATCCCTGGGGCCTGGCCCTGCTGCCGGACGGCCAGTGGCTGGTGACGGAGAAGCCTGGCCGGATGCGGGTCATCAGCGCCGAGGGCCGGATCGACGCCCCGATCACGGGCCTGCCCGCCGTCGATGCGCGCGGCCAAGGCGGCCTGCTGGACGTCATCGTCGGGCCGAGCTTCGGTCAGGATCGCATGATCTACTGGAGCTACGCCGAGCCTCGGGAGGGCGGCAACGCCACCTCGGTCGCGCGCGGCCGCCTGTCTGACGACCTGACCAAGGTCGACAACGTCCAGGTCATCTTCCGCGCCCTGCCCGTCTATGACGGCGACAAGCATTTCGGCTCCTCGCTGGCCTTCGCGCCGGATGGCAAGCTGTTCATCACGCTCGGCGAACGCTCCGACAAGCCGATGCGGCCTCAGGCCCAGGACCTGGGCTCGCACATGGGCAAGACCATCCGCATCAACGCCGACGGCAACGTCCCCGCCGACAACCCCTTCGTCGGTCAGGCGGGCGCGAAACCCGAGATCTGGTCCCTGGGCCACCGCAATATGCAGGGGATCGCGGTCCAGCCCGGCACGGGCGCGATCTGGACTGTCGAGCACGGCACGCGCGGCGGCGACGAGATCAACCTGGATCAGGCCGGCAAGAACTACGGCTGGCCGGGCGTCGCCTATGGCATCGAATACAACGGCCAGCCCATCCCCGCCGTGACGGCCAAGGAGGGCACGGAACAGCCGGTCTATTACTGGGACCCCGTCATCGCGCCGGGCGGCATGACCTTCTATAGCGGCGCCATGTTCCCGGGCTGGAACGGCAACCTGCTGGTCACGGGCCTGGGCGGCAAGCACCTGGCCCGACTGGTGCTGGAGAACAACCGCGTCGTCGGCGAAGAGCGGCTGCTGACCGGGCTGAACGAACGCATCCGCGACGTGGCGGTCGCCGCCGACGGCGCCGTCTGGGTCATCACCGACGAAGAAGACGGCAAGCTGATCAGGCTCGCCGTCTCTCAGTAGGCTCTAGATATGCGGGAGGTCAGCGCGCCTCCCGCATCTCCACCGCCGCCGCCGCCGCTGGCTCATCGCCGTCGCGCGTAATCGGTTCGTCAGCCATGGCGAAGGCGTTGTCATCGCCATGGAAGGTGTGGGTCTCGGCCAGGATTTCCGGGTGTCCCTTCAACTGGGCCATGGCGCTCTTCTTGCGCGCCCGCATCCGGTTGGCCAGGGCGTCCATATCCAGGCCCGCCGCGCGCGCCTGGCTGAACATGCCTTCGGAGCGCATCTCTTCTTCCTTGACGTGGTGCTCGATCATCTCGGACAGCACCTTGACCTTGGCGTCGTAGAAGGCCTCGTCAGGGCCGCCCGCCTCGATGTCGTTGATCAGCACCTTGGCCGCGTCATGCTCGACATAGGCCTCGTTGAGCAGGTCCTCCTCGATCTGGCCGCGACAGGCCGGATAGAAGACTTCTTCCTCGATGATGGTGTGAACCTTCAGCTCCAGGCAGGCCTGCTCGGCCAGGGCCTTCTTGCGGTCCTTACCGCGCGCCTTCTCGAAACTGGCGAAGATCTCCTCCACCTTGCGGTGGTCGGCCTTCAGCATGGCGACAGCGTCCATCTCTTCATAGGTCTGGGTCACGGCGGTTCTCCCGGTTGATGGTCCCTAGGAAGACAAGCCGCCGCGCAGTCGTTCCCACAGCCCAGCTAGGTGAGAAACGTTCGCGACAAGCTCACGCGCGTTGTTACTTGACGTTGACGTAAACGTAGGGTTTCTACGCATCGAGTTTCAATTCCAGACCCGTCCCTCAAGCCGCGAGGCGCCGAGAGACAGAGACCCTAGAAGTTCGATCTGTCCCTCCAGCAGCGAGGCGCCGCGCGCCGAGCGGCAGGGACTCAACAAAGAGAGACATTCATGGCCGACGCCTACATCTACGACGCCGTGCGCACCCCGCGCGGCAAGGGCAAGAAGGACGGGTCCCTGCACGAGATCACGGCCCTGTCGCTGGCCAGCCAGGTGCTGCAAGCTCTGCGTGATCGCAACGATCTGGACACCTCGAAGGTGGACGACGTCATCCTCGGCTGCGTCTCGCCGGTGGGCGAGCAGGGCGCCGACATCGCCCGCACCGCCGTGCTGAACGCCGGCTGGGCCCAGACCACGGCGGGCGTTCAGGTCAACCGCTTCTGCGCCTCGGGTCTGGAAGCCGTGAACATGGCCGCCGCGAAAGTGAAGTCCGGCGAGGCCGACTTCGCCGTCGGCGGCGGCGTGGAGGCCATGAGCCGCGTGCCGATGGGCTCGGACGGCGGCGCCTGGCCGGTCGATCCTTCCAGCGCCTTCCCCACCTATTTCGTGCCCCAGGGCGTCTCGGCCGACATGATCGCCACCAAGTGGGGCTTCAGCCGCGCCGACGTGGACGCCTATTCGGTCGAGAGCCACAAACGTTCGGCTCAGTCCTGGGCCGAGGGCCGCTTCAGCAACTCGGTCATCCCGGTTCTGGACCAGCTGGGTCTGGTCCGCCTGGACCGTGACGAGACCATTCGTCCGACCACGGACATGCAGACGCTCGGCGCCCTGAACCCCTCCTTCGCCATGATGGGCGAGATGGCCTTCGACAGCGTGATCAGCCAGCGCTACCCCGAGGTCGAGCGCGTCAACCACGTCCACACGCCGGGCAACTCGTCCGGCATCGTCGACGGTTCGGCAGGCGTCCTGATCGGCTCGCTGGAAGCCGGCAAGGCCCTGGGCCTGAAGCCGCGCGCCAAGATCCGCGGCGCCGCCTCGATCGGCTCGGAACCGTCGATCATGCTGACCGGCCCGGAGTTCGTGACCAACAAGCTGCTGGGTCGTCTGGGCATGACGTCCAGCGACATCGACCTCTATGAGCTGAACGAGGCCTTCGCCGCCGTGGTCCTGCGCTTCATGCAGGCGCTCGACATCCCGCACGACAAGATCAACGTCTGCGGCGGCGCCATCGCCATGGGCCACCCCCTGGGCGCCACCGGGGCCATGATCACCGGCGTGGTGCTGGACGAGCTGGAACGCTCGGACAAGGAAACCGCCCTCATCACCCTGTGCATCGGCGGCGGCATGGGCACCGCCACCGTCATCGAACGCGTCTGATCGGGAGCGACTGACCATG
>Ga0265296_1000501_pt1 | contig 58694 bp, 54 predicted proteins | sample MunlanPumphouse1_FD_189073 | JGI IMG/M metagenome (GOLD analysis project Ga0265296, IMG submission 189073) | Groundwater microbial communities from a municipal landfill in Southern Ontario, Canada - Pumphouse #1 | ecosystem: Environmental > Aquatic > Deep subsurface > Groundwater | place...
TCGGCATGCGGTGATAGACGCTGGCATTCATGATCGCATTCCACGGGATCTCGTTGATATCATCATTGAAATGCGTATACAGGATGAAGAGCATCTGGATGAGTTTCTGGACCGGCAGTTTCTTCTCCTTCTTGGCCTCGTCCTTGAGCGCATCGAGATAGATCTGGCGCATGCCCGTGTACACCGAGCCTTCCGTGTACGAACAGATCCGGTACTCCTTTCTCTTAGCGGCTGCACCCTTGATCAGGAGATTGGTACAGTGTTTGGCGATGATGAAATCCTTCAGAAGGCCGACATACTGGGCGGGAAAGATGATGACGTTCGATTCGATATCGTAGGTATATTTGTCAACAAGGGTACCGCCGGGTTCCGCTTCCGGCTGGCGCAAAAGCGAGATCTCGGTATCGAGCAGTTCTTCAGTCTGCACGAGGAGCCGTCGGATTGGTTTGGATAGGGGCATCTCAGTTCTCATGGCGTCACCTCCGGAATTCCCGTAATGCTATAAAAATAATTCACGTATCAATCTCTTTTGTTTCGATGGCCTATATATTTTGCATATTTGCCCCGGAACTCAAGGACAATTATTTCTTCTTTTTTCCACCCGAGAGAAAAGAACGGAACAATGAAGAGAATGCATGACCGGACCGGGGCCGGAAGACTCCCTGGTTCACGTACCGGACATCCTCAATCGAGAAGAATGCCCGGGGATTGGTGGTCTCGATATACTGCGTGATCCGCGGAAGATCTGCCCGTTGTACAAGGGTCATGATCATCTGGACATCCCCCCGGCTTCCTTTCGCATCGAACGATGTGACCCCGAAATGTTCCGCTTCAAGATATGCAGCAATCTTCCCGGTGGATTCCGTGGTCGTCACAATTCTCATAATCACCGTACCGATCGAGAGTTTTTCCTCAATGACAAGCCCGATATACGTCCCCGCGGCAAAGCCGAATGCGTAGGCAAAGAAATTGGCGATGTTCGAGAGATCACTCATCACCACTTCCATGGCAAGCAGCCAGATGATGATCTCAAAAAAAGCAATGATGGGTGCAAGGAACTTGATTCCCCGGGAGATGTAGATAACCCGGATCGTCTCCATGCTCACATCCCCGATACGGGCAACGAAGATCAGGAGCGGGAGGAGTACCCAGGAATAGAATTCAGGACTGATGAGATAAAACGACATGGATTCACCCAATGTTCTAGGGATGCGCTGCTCGTTGTGCAGAAAAAGGTTGTCGGGTATTCCTATATCAATATTCCCGGAAAATCAGGGGAAAATAGAGAGATCCGGGGCAATATCCGCAATTGCGCGGCTGATCCTGCCCGGATTGTTATACGTACTTCGCGGGATCAGCATCGAACTTTTTCTTGCAGCCCGGAGCACAGAAGTAATACTTCTTTCCCTTGTAGTCACTCGTGAACTTAGCCGTCTTCTCGTCTACCGTCATCTTGCAGATTGGATCAATGGCCATGGGGCACCTCTTTTTATTCTAGCCTTTCTTGGCTTCAGGTATATACTTTCTTAAGAGGAGCGAGAGCGTGACAACAGTGACAGAACTTGCCGCCATCGCAAGCGCAGCAAGCTCGGGTTTGAACGTAATCCCAAACGAGGGATAGAGAATCCCGGCTGCTACCGGGATCAATGCCGCATTGTAGGCGAATGCCCAGAAGATATTGCCCTTGATCCTGCCCATCACTTTCTTCGAGAGCTGGATGGCAGCAACCGCATCGATGAGGTCGCCCCGGACCAGGACGATATCCCCGCTCTCGATGGCAACATCGGTACCGCTCCCGATGGCAATGCCCACGTCCGCCCGGGCAAGCGCCGGGGCATCGTTGATCCCGTCCCCGACAAATGCCACGATCTCTCCTTTGGCCTGCAGTGCCCGGACCTCTGCTTCCTTATCCTGGGGCAACACCTCCGCGATCACCCGGTCGATACCGATCTGGCGTCCGATCGCTTCGGCAGTCCGCCGGTTGTCCCCGGTGAGCATGGCCACGTGTATCTTCATCATCCGAAGTCTGGAGATGGCGTCCTTTGTTGTCGGCTTGACCTGGTCGGCAATGGCGATCACGCCAGCAATGGCGCCACCGGCAGCAACGAGAACCGCGGTCTTTCCTTCCTGTTCGAATTCCGTGATGCGGGAATCAACATCTGCGGGGATGGTAACCGACCGTTCGTTAAGGAACGCCCGGTTGCCCACCAGCACGGTCTCCGCGAGCACGGTTCCCGCAACGCCCCTTCCCCCGAAGGTATCAAAGTGCGTAGCGGTCTCTATCTTCACTCCCCGCTCCTGTGCTGCTTTCACTACCGCGATGGCAAGGGGATGTTGTGAGTCCTTCTCAACACTGGCAGCCAGTGCAAGCAGCGTCGCGTCCGGGATACCCACCGATACGATATCCGTCACCTCCGGTCTTCCCTTTGTCAGGGTACCGGTCTTATCGAAGACCACCGTGGTGACGTTCTCAGCAACCTCAAGTGCCTCACCGTTCCGGATCAGGATCCCAAGCTCGGCACCCCGCCCGACTCCTACCGTCACTGCGGTTGGCGTGGCCAGGCCGAGCGCACAGGGACATGCGACCACGAGCACAGAGATGAGCGCGGTCAGGGCAAAGAGGGCGGTCTCGTGGAAGACGAAGTACCAGAGTACGAACGATCCCGCGGCAATGATGAGGACCGCCGGGATGAAGTACGTGACGGCAACATCCGCGATGCGCTGGACCGGCGGCTTCGACCCTTGCGCATCTTCCACCATCTGGATGATCCGGGCAAGGACCGTCTCCTTTCCTACCTTCTCGGCCCGGATCGTGATCACGCTGTTCGTGTTCAGCGTACCCCCGACCACATGACTGCCGGGGGATTTCAGCGGCGGCACCGGTTCACCGGTGATCATCGCCTCGTTGACATAACTCTCCCCGGAGACGACCTCGCCATCGACCGGGACCTTTGCGCCCGGCTTCACGATGACGAGATCTCCTAACACAACATCCTCGACCGGCATCTCCTGCTCGGTCCCGTCGCGGATCACGGTTGCGACTTTCACCTGCAGGCCGGCCAGTTTTTTGATGGCGTCCGATGTCCTGCCCTTTGCCCGGGTTTCAAGGTACCGGCCCAGCATCAGGAACGCGGCGAGCATGATCGCAGTATCGTAGAACATGAACTCGTGCGTGAGGATGATACCGAAGGTTCCCATCACGCTTGCAACAAACGCGACTCCCGTGCCCATCGCGTACATCACGTCCATCGAGAGCGCCCGGTGCGAGAGGGAGATCCATGCAGCCCGGAAGATCGGGCCTGCCACAAAGACGAAGACCGGTGTCGATATGATGAGCATCAGGTACGCCAGCGCCTGCATGGAGATGGGGAGCGGCACGTACATCGCGAGCATCAGCGGGATGCTCACCGCAAAACCCACCATGAACCGGACGAACTTTTCGTGCAGGTCAGTATCCCGTGCCTTCTTCTCGGCCTCCTCGCTCACCTCCCCCGCGATCCCGAGGTACTGGTAGCCTGCATCCTCGATCGCCTTCTTCATGTCGGGGATGCCGGAGAGCGAGGGATTGTAGGTCACGTAGGCCTTCTCGGTCCCGAGATTTACGGTGACCGTGACAACGCCGGGTAATTCCCGGAGTGCGGCCTCGATCGTCTCAACGCAGGTGGCGCACATCATGCCCCCGACCTTGATGGTGGCTTCGCTGTTCACCACGTCATACCCTGCGTCCTTCACCGCCTTCTCCAGCGTCCCGAGCGAGACTTTTGACGGATCGAATTCAACATGCGCCTTCTCGGTCCCGAAGTTCACCTGTGCGCTGGCCACGTCATCAACCTTTGATAAGGATTCTTCGACGCTTACGGCACAGGTAGCACAATGCATGCCCGATATCTTCAGTTCTGCCTTCTTCTTCTCCGGTTCCACCATAATCCACCGTTCCGACACGGGTTCTGTCGTTTGAACATCTCCCTTCGGGACTAATAACGGTTGTGAATGTACCATCGGTACTGCCGATCCGGGGACACGGCAGACGATCACCCGGGTGTCGCAGCGTTGCCCTGGATGAACGCGGCAGTACGTCCGTGTGATGGTCGGGGCCCTGACGTGATGGGGGGGTCGCATGGGTACAGTGCGGTAGTCAGGATCCGAAGAGTCACCGCGATTTCACGTTATAAAAATCCGGTGCCGGCCAAGCGGTTTTTGCCGCAAAAATATTCTTGTACCCACGCGACCCCCCCATGCCCGTCCCGGTTTTTGCGCGAAAATATGTGATTTTCACCTCGTAAATTGGAGTGCATGTGAACATTTCCGGGTGAGGGGGGTCGCGTGGGTACAAGATGCCGGGCATTGAGTGAATTGCCGGAAATAACTCCTGCCAGCATTCTTAATACCTCACGAAGATCCTGATTGTACGGGAACGCCATGGGCATCTTTCGCTATGACAGCAAGTATGCCGCACCGACAAAAGAGCAGCGGGAGCGGTACATGCGGGGGGAACACGAAGAGCATGTGTTCGGAAAAAACGACGAGATCCTCCTCATCATTTACGATGAAGCCGCCTATCTCAAGGATGATCGTGATGGTGTCCGCATCCTCTTTACGGGCGTGCAGGACAGGCAGAAGGTCCACGATGAGGTGCGCCGGCTGCTTGAAGAGCACGAGCAACGGGATGAGCGGCCGGACGAGTTTGTGACCGGCGCGGAACGCTAGTCTTTCCTGACAGGAGGTTACTGATCGGTCTCGTGCCCGGGATCTGAAATTTTTTTAAACTAAAAAAAACCGGAAAAATTTCAAAAAATTCCGGGAAAATTTTTTATAAAATTTCCGGAACTTTTCAGGCCCGGATCAAAAAACCCGGCTTCTCAATTTCCTCCCCTCGCCGCAAACCCCTCTGTATTTTCATCACGGTAAACCCCCTTTTTCACGATCCGGTCCATCCCCAATCCGGCCCCCATACAGGCTCCGATCCCCCATTTTTCCGGAACGGGGCCCTATACGTGCCCGGATTGGGATCGAGCGACCCCCTGTTTGATGCAAAACTCCTGGAGTTTTCACTGAACCGGGTCCCGGCAGAATAGCCTCGACGTAAATGCATATTTCACGTCGGAGATCATCCCTGTGAAATATTATGGGGAAGATAGACTCTTGTAAACACGATTCACCGTCGGAGAATGATGTTGGGTAACTGAGCCGGTCCTGCCCAAATGTGCGTAATTCCCGGAAAACGGTAATCTGGGGAGATTTTCTCGGGCAATTCGGGCCCCGATAGGATTTTCTTCGTCGAAGATTTCAAAGTGCGCTAATAGGCGCAATTGGGAGGCCGATCTCCTTTTGAACAGACCATTGGTGCTGGAAAATAAAAAGAACCCCTGTTTTAGTATACTGTTTTAGATCGCCCGAAGTTGCGGGTCACTTGACCCGTGACAGGTCACGTGCATTGGCAAGGTCAGATACCCGTCATACGGGTTTACCGTGGGAACCCGGATCTGCACTAATACATATGGGGTCTGAGACAGTAGAGCTGCCAGTACACTTTCGGTAAAACTGGGAGATCTGATCAGGTGGCATGGGCAGAAATCACAGGGACTGGGAAATATCTGGTAATTTTTCCGGATAAAAAAAATACGGCGTGAAAAAAATAAAAATTTTTGGAGCAGGGCTCGTTTACTGCCGCGGCCTGGAGTCGGATGCCCCGTGAAATACCGGACGCATGAGATCTGCACAAAAAAATTTCAACTTCTGAAAAATTTAAAAAAGGATGTCGGATTTACTGCCATTCTCACCTGCAGGTGAGCCCGTCAGCATATGCGATATCACTGGTAACTATGCATTGGAGACCGGGATATTGACGTCACCGAAGTCGTATGTCGGTGCATCGGCAGCGATCTGATCCGGTGCGGAGACCCGGGGAAGACCGGAGTATGTTTTTTACCCGGCGCAACGAACAGATTTCTTATGGGACTCGGAGACCGGATCGCCCGCTTCTTTTCAGGGCTCACAAAGAAGAAGGAGTACCCCTTGCACGAGATCTGTGCAGTCTGCGGGGAGCAAGTCTATCTCCCGTTCTTCTGTGAATATTGTCACAAGTACTATTGTGACCGGCACCGGCTGCCGTTCGATCATAATTGTAAGAATATCGATCAATGGAAGAAGCGGCCGAAATGAACCCTCCTAATTAATGATCAACTTGGTATTCCATTCCCTGCCATTTTCTTTCTTTAGATCTGATTGAAGACGAAGGCCCACTTGTGGCAATCATCCCTGGCACCTGCTGACCCATTCTTTGCAAGCGGCAGCATATGGTGCATTGGAAATAGAATTGCCTTATTTCGACCGGTCCCGGTCACGCCGGGTGAAGGGTAAACCGGATTGCAGCACCTGACAGAGGTTCTCCCATGATACGATCATCTGCTTGGACCGTCCCGCCATAACTCTCAATAAGCATCCTGACGATATGGAGTCCCAGACCGTGACTGCTGCGCCTGCCTTTATCCTGCGCAAAGCGGGCGAATACGAGCGGTTTCATTGCATCGGGAATGCCCGGCCCGGTATCGCTGACTGATATTTCCAGCAGACCCTGGGATGTGTCCCGTGCACTGACGGTTATCACCGTATCTTTACCTCCGAACTTTATGCTGTTGGAGAACAGGTTATCAAAAACCACGCCCAGCATCTCGTTTGCCAGCACGGTCCGGTTACAGTGCTCCATAATGATACGGGTACCTTTTCGGGATCCCATCTCTTTCTCGATAATGGAGGCAAGGTTGATGGCCTTTATTTCAGGAGGATTCTTGTAGATCCGGCTGATGGTCTCGATATTACGGATGACATCATTGCTCTTCTTGGCAAGCTCGATAATTTTGTCAACAAACTTTCTCTCAGAATCCTGCACCGTATCCCGGAACAGTTCGGCATAGCCACGAAGACCCATAATAGCATTCAGGATTTCGTACGTAATCGCATCAAGGTAAATATCGAGGTAGACGTTTGCCTTCCGGTTCAGTTCTTCGAGATCCCGGTTCCTGTCAGAAAGTTCCAATCGGGCATCCGCGAGATCATCCCGCTGCTGCTCAATCTCGTCCAGGAGGTTACGCAATTCGTCGCGCTGCTGCTGGATCTGGTCGAGCATCTGGTTTAAGGACCGGGTGAGCGAAAGGATCTCTTCATCCCCTCGCTCGGTCATTCGCAGGGACAGATCGCCGGAAGTTCCTATGGATTTCATGGCATTGTCGAGTTCGCTCAAAGGAGCGAGGACAAATCTTTGGAGGAGGAGCTGAACCACCAGTAAAAACACAATGCTGAGGAAGATGATGGCGACTGCAACAATCAGGATCGCTCTCTGTACTTCCTGAAAGACAGTCCGGGTGGTTTCGATTTTCAACAGAATGAACGAGGGATGATTTTCGATCCCCGTGATGAGCGCATAGCCATCCAGTTTGTTCTCCCCGAGTGGCTGGACAATGATTGCCCCATCTTTTGCCCGTTGTTCATCGCCAGCAGGTATTATTCCGCTGATACTGTTGTCGTGATATGGCGCGAGAGTTCCGTCAACCTGAAGCATCTGGTCAAGATTGCCAATCTGTTCCTCATCAAGCAGACGGGCCATGACAAGAGTTCCGGCAGTATTATCGGACAGGTTGCCGTAGGGAACCGGATAACCGGCAAGGATAACCGGATCATCTCCAATCGATGAGGTGCCCCGTCGCCCGGCAATCCCTCCCGACATCTGTTCAATGACGATACTGTCACGGATAATGGGATCCAGTTCCGGAGGTACTGTTGAGATTATCCCACCCTCCTTGGTGATGGTCTCTGAAAAGATGAGACGTCCGCTGGCATCATAGACAACAATATAATCAATACCTAGATTTTTCATTGAGACCGGGGGGAAAATCTGTGACGGATTCACCTCTCCCGGAGGACTAGTCAATAATTTCCCTGTTTCCTCTCTAATCGCCCAGTCCCGGCAGTTTGCTGCCACATCCTCGATCTCATTGTTGATCTGTGAAATAAATCGCTGAACGTGGGCAGTAGTTTCCTGATCTTCAATGGTCCTGAATGACTGGATGATCACAGACTGGGTGATGAAACTGAGAACCACTAGGAATATCACGAGTGTTGCGACGAGAATCAATCGTGTTCGTGTTCGTACTTTCATTGGAGGAAACCTGCAGTACCTGTTTTCGGCAGGAACATATCATATCTTTCGCCATAAAATACATATAACTATAGATTTTTATCCCGGGCATGTAAAACCTGATTGTTACCGGGCTGGAAAAATGTAACCCTTTCATCACAAGGATCTATTGTGGAATTATCCGGAAGGCATTTTCCGAGACACCGATCTCAAAGCGGGATCCCATTCCCGGTATTCCCGTTTCCTTAATGGAGATCTCCGTAATGGCCAGAATTTCCTTAATCAAAAACAAACCAAGGCCGGTATTTTTCCCGTATCCCCGATTGAACAGATGTTCTTTCTCTTCTCGTGGAATTCCCGGACCATTATCCTCACAACTGATGATCAGACAATGATTCTCCTGTCGGCACCGGAACTGTACAACCGGCGATGGACCTGCATACCGCAAGGCATTGTCCATGAGGTTGTAAAATACTTTTTCCAGCAGGGGATCGGCAAATATTTCTATCGTTGAACACGTCTCCTCCACCGTGACCTGCGGGATCTTCAGGCTCATACGGGCATGCTGGATCGTGGCGTGAACATTCTGCCATTGGGGAGATTCGACCCCGATATTCTGGTAATCCCGTGTAAAAAGGATCTGGGATTGGATGACGTCTGCGATGTGCTCGCTCCTGATGAGGAATTTTTTAGCGGTGAGATCATGCGTATGCTCATCGGCAAGAGAGAGGTAGGAGTTGAGGGCGGTGAGCTGGTTGAGAATATCGTGGCGGGTGATCTCATTCATGAGACTGAGTTTCTTATTGATAATCTCAAGATCTCTCTCAGCTTTTTTCCGATCGGTGATATCGGATGAGATAACCGTGACTGCGGTTACCGCCGTATCGGCCGGGTCAATCACCGGGTTAAGTTTGCGGAGATAGAATTTACCATTCTTTTCGTACTCGTCCTGAACGGATTTTTTCGAAGTAATTACCTGTTGAACCTGAGCTTGGAAAAGATCCGTCTCTTCTTTTGAGTGGAAATCCCCGTATGGTTTACCGGCATAGGCTTCCGGTGAGAGTCCTTGCCGGGCAAGGTGTCGGCCATTGATCAGGAGGTAGCAAAGATCAATATCCACCGTGTAGATGGAATCCTCAACCGACTCGACAAACGAGCGGTATTGTGCTTTGGATTGGCGGAGTCTCTCTTCTGCCTCCTGCTGGTGAATAAGCGCATCCTTCGTCCTCTGTTGTTCCCGGTAGAGGGAACTAAGAGCGAAAAAGAAGATGATGACCGAAATTATACTCGTGAACAGGATCGTAATAAGATGGGATTCCCAGAGGGTGATTGCCGGGTTAAGCAGTTGTTTTGCCAGCTCGAACACAAACATGACTGCCAGCATAGAAATGAAAAACAGCGCCAGGATCCTGATACGTGCCGGCGGTTCGTTTAGAATTGGCATAGTGCACCTGTCCCGCATGTATCCAAATGCCGGAAGTAATACCTTAATTTCGATTTTGAAAGGTATTGAATTATTCTGTGATCTCTATTGACTTCAAAGACAATTCTTCTGGCATATTCCAAGCAGAGGATATGACAATATTTTAGCCGTACCGATGGTTTTTCACTACGGGGGGTAATTCGTTCTTGATGTGCATGTCCAGTACCGCTCAGATTTCGCTCTCGTTTTTCAACGGCATCCTGTGGAGTGATGGGAAATAAAATGCATCATCACATCCCCATCCCGAGGGATCCGGGAGATCCGGAAAAATCATATTTGTTGAAAATTCTATAGATAAATTCAAAAAATATATATTGTGGTGTGCTTACTTACCTGTAGGCAATATGACCGCGGTGTCTGTGCCGTACGGGGTGAGATCAATGCTCAAATTAAACAGAATAACAGAAGAAAACGTCACGAGAATTTCGCAGACAATCATAGACCTCCCAATGATCCGGTGTTTCAGGTGCAGCGATAAATTTCCGGTTACAGAGTTCCTGTACACAAAAAAGAGTGGCTTGTGTATTTCCTGCTGGGAAAAAAAGATCATACTGTAGTAAATTTCGATGAAAACAAACATTGCAAAAAATTATTGACATTGTTGCGGTTCACCCGCCACAATCGGTTGGAGTACGAAGATACACGTTTTCAAAATGGGATTCTATTCATTTTATTGGATTCCAATAGAAAATAGAGTATCCGAAAAAAAGGGAAAATGAAAGATGGGAGAATCTATTTTCCGGACTTTGTTTTGGCAGGCCCCAGTTCATTTTCAACAAGAAGGTTGATGACCGTCTCAGAGATATCCCCGGCATACTCGCCCGCTCTCCGTATACTCTCGGCAATATACCCGATGTTGATTGCGATTATGGTATCCTGTTTGAGGACCATGTTGTTGATATCCTCGCAGATATTCTCAAGAGCGGTGATGGACTCAATATTCCGGTGAGCTTCCCTCATGTCTGAATTAAAGAACGAGACTATGCTCCGGTCGAAGATCTCAAGGGACATGATACTGGACTTCTTGACGGCGACCAGGATCTTCTTGTCGATATCGGCTTCAATGATGGGTAAAGAGTGTTCTGCGATCCTCACCGCATGGTCTCCAACGCGTTCGATAATCCGGCTGAGCTGGTAATAGTTCATGGCCATACTTGTGGAGATCCCCATCTTCCGGGAGAGGCTCGCGTTCTGCATAATCATATTTGTCTGGCGGGCAATGAGCCAGTTGAGCCTGTCGGCATCCATGTCGCGGTTGATGACATCCTGTGCGAGAGTCTTATTGTGAGTCTCAAGGGCCGTAAGGGCATCCTCATGCATGCTCTTAACAATGACAAACATCCGCTTGACGGTATTGTCAAAGGGCATCTCCGCAGGGTTGAGAAGGTCCTTAATCGTAATGACCGTCTCAGTCTCCTCTACAACCTCCTGGCCAATGGTCATCTGGGTAAAGTCCCGGACCACGGTCCGGACAAACGGTGAAAAGCGCTGTTTTGTCCTGAGCCGGATAATGTTGAATCCGGTAATGTACGTACCGATCAGCATTCGGAAGAGAAACGCCGGATCCATCGCAGTACTGCAATCAATCTCCTTAACCCGTTGGATCGGTTCGTCCGTAATATTTTTGGTCACGAGAAGGGTTCCATCCGGCTGGACCGTAAGACCGACCGGATCATTCTTCTTGATCTTCTGTCCTTCTGCCCAATCCTTGGGGAGCGTCACGACAAATGATGCCCCCCCCGTCACCTGCACCCGGCGTATTTCCATCTTCATCCCCCTTTTATCATAGACACCTGATTTCTCTATGCTACTCTATTTGTCTATTTTTTGTATATATATTAGTATAGTTTATGGCGAAAAAACGTTTAATAACCCGGGTAAAATTGGTGATAGAACACCATGAGTGCAAAATGGAATTCGTTCATGAAAGTATCCCTGTGTCTTGTTGCAGTATTCATGCTTGCACTGGTCGCAGGATGTACCGCCGATGGATCAAAAGCCCCGGCTGCCACGCAGGCACCCGTTGCATCCCCAACCGTTGTTGCTGATTCAGTTCCCCAGCAAGCGGCCACCGTCGCCACCCCAGCTGCCTCGGTAACAACCGCCGCCCCGGTCTCAACGGGCCAGAAAGAAACGATCAAGATCAGCGGATCAACCACAGTCCTCCCGATTGTCCAGAAAGCGGCCGACCAGTACATGGCCACCCACCCTGACGCAGACATCCAGGTCTCCGGTGGCGGATCCGGTGTTGGTATCCAGGCGATTGGTGCCAAGACCGTTGATATCGGCATGTCCTCACGTGAAGTGACCAAGGCAGAGATGGCAAAGTATCCAAGCTTTGTCGTTACTTCAGTTGCCCAGGACGGCATCGCAATTGTCGCCAACCCGGTGAACACGATCCCGTACATCACGCTCGATCAGGCAAAGAATATCTATCTCGGTAAGATCACCAAGTGGTCGGAAATTACCGGTGCTGATGTTCCCAACACCAACAACCAGATTGTTGCAGTCGGCCGCGACAGCGCTTCCGGTACCCGTACCTACTTCGATGAAACGGTCCTTCTCAAGAAGACACCCACGAGCAAGATGCTCGAGAAGAACTCCAACGGTGCTGTGCTCCAGACCGTAGCCCAGACACCCGGCTCTATCGGATATGTCTCGATTGGGTTTGTCAGCAAGGATGTCAAGGCACTCCCCATCTGGTACAATGCCAACAAGATTATTCCAGCATCCCTCGACAATGTGAAGACCAAGACCTATCCGATCTCCCGTGACCTTTACGTGATCACCAACGGTCAGCCCACAGGTCTTGCCGGCGACTTCATCAAGTACATCCTCAGCACCGATGGTCAGAAGATCGTATCCGATGAAGGCTACGTGACCATCAGCGGATAAGGAAAAACAGGGCATCAATTTTTTTCACGCGAAGGAGGCGAACCATCATGGTATCCACAAAAAACACAGAACCCGGTAGTATCGTCTCCTCCCGCATGGCCCGCATCTCGCTCGTGAGGGAACAGGCGATTAAAACTGTATTCTTCTGCACAGCATTCTTAGCCGTAGTAGTTGTAGCATTCATTCTCCTCTTCTTATTACGGGACGGGTATCCGATCTTCGGAGATGTGGGGGTAATCCCATTTCTTTTCGGGATGACCTGGGCTCCGACCGCAGTGGAACCTTTATACGGTATCTTCCCGCTCATTGTCGGTACACTCCTCGTCACGATTGGGGCGATGGTGTTTTCCGTCCCGCTTTCCATCGGCTGTGCAATCTACATTTCAGAACTCGCTTCCCCGCGGGTCAAGCAAATCCTCAAACCGGCTATCGAGCTTCTCGCTGGTATTCCATCGGTGGTGTATGGATTCTTCGGGCTCATTGTCCTAACCAGTTTTATCCGGGTGACTTTCGACATTCCTACCGGGGAGACTTGGCTTGCGGCTTCAGTACTGCTCGGGATCATGGCGCTGCCCACGATCATCAGCGTTTCTGAAGACGCCATCAGTTCGGTGCCCCACGAGTACAAGGAGGGATCGCTTGCCATAGGAGCAACGCGGTGGCAGACCATCAGCCGGGTACTTGTGCCGGCAGCTCTCTCGGGCATTGCAGCTGCCGTCATCCTCGGCATTGGTAGGGTAGTCGGAGAGACCATGGCGGTCCTGATGGTGGCTGGAAACGCAGCTATCATCCCCGAACCAATCTGGAATATTCTCTCACCATTGAGGACCCTGACCGCAACGCTCGGGATCGAGATGGGTGAGGTCTCGATCGGCAGCGAGCACTACAGTGCCTTGTTCGGTATTGCCGTGGTGCTGCTGGTCATCACGCTCGTTATCAACTTATCGGCGGTGGCGATCCTGCGCCATCTCAAGGAGGGCAGATCATCGCAGGCAACACGTAAGCCACTCATCCCCCCGTCAATGAGGGAATCGATTGTGCAATTCTTTCGGGTTGCCGGACTTGTGCTCGTGCTCCTCTTCCTGCTCATTGCAGCCCCGTGGTGGCTTACTGCACTGGCGCTGCTCGCCGGGGGAATCTGGTATTATGCAAAGAACCGGCTTCCAGAGAAGCATATCCAGACCCTCGCGTTTGGCCTGATCGGGGCAGCGGCAGTCATCGTTCTTGCTATCCTTGTCATTATCCTGCAGGACATTGTCATCAACGGCCTGCCGGCACTGTCCTGGGAGTTCCTGACCCAGCCGCCCAAGGATCTCGGCCGGGCCGGGGGAATCTTCCCGGCGATCATCGGCACGTTTTATCTCGTGATGGGGGCGATTGCAATCGCGCTGCCTCTCGGTGTGGGGGCCGCAGTCTATCTTGTTGAATATACCCGTGAGGGAAGGATCACGAAGCTGATCCGGACCGGTGTCGACCTGCTCAATGGCACACCCTCCATCGTCTTTGGTCTCTTTGGCTTTGCCTTTATCGTGCTCTACCTTAACATGGGGGTATCTTTACTCGCCGGGCAGGTCACGCTTGCCCTCATGGTACTGCCCACCGTTATCCGCACGACCGAAGAATCGTTGAAAAATATCCCTCAGTCATTGCGGGAAGGCAGCCTTGCACTGGGAGCTACCCGGTGGCAGACCATCAGCCGGGTCGTCCTTCCCCCCGCAGTACCGGGGATCGTAACCGGGGCTATTCTCTCCATCGGTAGGGCCGCAGGCGAGACCGCCCCCATCATGTTCACGGCAGTGGTCTTTTCATCCCGGTTCCTGCCCACCTCCATCTTCCAGCCGGTCATGGCACTGCCTTACCATCTCTTCATACTGGCCACCAATGTGCCCGGCTCATCTACCAACAAATACGGTACCGCCCTCGTCCTGCTCCTGCTCGTCATCGGGTTTTACGCAGTTGCGATCATTGTTCGAACACATTTCCAGAATAAGACACGGGGATAACATGTCAGAAAGTACGATCATTTCCACAAATAATCTCAACCTCTGGTATCACGAGAAGCATGCCCTCCAGTCCGTCTCCATGAGAATTCCAAAAAACAAGGTGACGGCACTGATAGGTCCATCCGGTTGCGGGAAGTCAACCCTGCTCCGGTGCTTCAACCGGTTGAACGATCTCATCGATCACGTGAAGATCTCTGGTGAGATTACGATTGACAACGAGAATATCCATACACCGGATGTAGATGTAGTTACACTCAGGAAACGGGTCGGGATGGTCTTCCAGAAACCCAATCCATTCCCAAAATCAATCTACGAGAACATTGCGTATGGCCCGAAAGTCCATGGCGTGAAAGACAAATGCGAACTTGACCGGATCGTCGAGGAGAGCCTGCGTCACGCAGCCATCTGGGATGAGGTCAAAGACCGGCTCAACGACTCGGCACTGGGTCTGTCGGGTGGCCAGCAGCAGCGTCTCTGTATTGCCCGTACCCTCGCAGTCGAACCCGAGGTGATCCTGATGGATGAGCCATGTTCTGCCCTTGACCCGATCGCCACATCAAAGATCGAGAACCTGATCGAGCGGCTCAAGGAAGAGTACACCGTCATCATCGTCACGCACAACATGCAGCAGGCCGCCCGGGTGAGCGATTTTACCGGATTCATGTACTTAGGAAAACTTATCGAATGCGGAAAGACGGTCGATATCTTCGAGCGCCCGAAAGAGGAACTCACGGAGAATTATATCACCGGCCGTTTTGGCTAAGGGGGGATTAGGATGGCAGAAAAATTTCACACGGAACTGAAAAATACAAAAAAGGAGACCGTTGCAATGGCGCTCTTCGCACGCGAGATGCTCAGGACTGCTGCCGATGCCCTGATTCGTCAGGACAAGGAGCTGGCAGCCTCGGTCGTGGCCAGGAAGGAAGCATTGCACGATATGGAAGTGAAACTTGAGGAGCACTGTTACCAGCTCATCGCCACGGGCCAACCGATGGCAAAAGACATGCGGGTTATCGCGTGCACGCTCAAGGTGATCAATGCATCCATGCGGATCGGGAGGTACGGTAAGGTTATCGCCAATATCGTCAAGGATATCTCAGATAAACCTCACATCGCCCGCATGATGAGTATCCCGCACATGGCGGAACTTACCCTGGATATGATCGACGATGCTATCAAGGCATATGACACTGACTCGGCGGGACTGGTCGCAGATTTCTCTGCCCGTGACGATACCATCGATGCCCTCCGCCACTCGATCTTCCGTGAAGGGATCACCTATATGATGGAGGATCCCAAGACGATCACCCGTTGCACCCACTATATCATGGTAGCCCGGTACCTTGAACGCTGTGCCGACCATGCCTGCAAGATCGCAGAAAATGTTCATTACATGCAGACCGGAGAACGGATTGAGATTCACTGAATCATATTCACGTGAGGGTGCATGGAAAAGAAGACAGTGCTGTTTGTCTGTTCGTTCAATTCGGTCAGGTCCCAGATAGCAGAAGGGTTGCTCAACGCCCGTTGCAGCAAGAGGTATACAGCCTATTCCGCCGGCATTGCACCTGCCGGGCTGAACCCGTACGCCATTGCCGTGATGAAAGAAGCAGGAATCGACATCTCCACTCAGCGATCAAAGAAACTGAGCCTGTTTGCCGGCACACATTTTGATTATGTTGTCACTCTCTGCGACCGGGTGAAACCTGCGGTGTCCGGTGTCCTTCCGGAAGGATCCCGCCACATTCACCATGGATTTTCCAGCCCTTCGGAAATACGGAAGGATAAGACCGAGATCCTTGCTGATTTCCGCTCGCTCCGGGATGATATTGCTTCCTGGCTTGATGATATATTCCCGGATTGTGCTGATCACCGGGTATGAATAATTCCAATATCGCCTTACCATGAAGATCAATCACCGTATTATTGTAATTTTATGTGTTGCGATATGTGCCCTTCTTGTTGCACTCGCCATCATATCCCATTTTTTTATTCTCAATACATTTACCGAGATCGAGCACAAGGAAGCGACTGCGGATATCCAGCATGTCCTGACACGACTGAATGATGAGGTCGAGGATGTTGCGGCAACCTGCAGGAACTGGGCACAAATGGATGATACCTACCGGTTTGTCAAGGATCTCAACCCGGAGTATATCAAGGCAAATCTTGCGGAGCCAGAGTTATTCCGCAATATAAAGATCGATTACATTTTGTTTTACAATTCATCGGGAAATCTCGTGTATTCCCGAGGATACAGTCAGGACGATGAAACGATACAGGAAGTCCCGCGGGAACTGGACACCATTATTCATAACAGTATTATTCCCGAAGGTGTTCCGGATGGAATCGCGGGGCGACGCGGGTTTTCCCTGTTAAATGGTGAACCAGTAATCCTCGCAGGCTACCCCATAACCCCCCCCAATCGCCATGAATCTCCCGGGGGTACCCTCATCATGGTGAGGCGCCTTGATGCCAGTCAGATCAACGATCTGGTACAGCAGACGGAACTGGATATCTCCCTCCGTCAGATGTCCCCCCGCACCAACTCCGGTGCCCTCAGTGAGGCAGGGCTGAAAAATATGGAAAACGGTGCGATCCTCGTCACACCGGTAAACGACTCTGTCATGGAAGGAACAGCATATATTACCAGTATAGAGAATACCCCGACAAAGATCCTTGTGACCGTTGAGACTGCGAGACCCATAAACCAGCACATCCGAGATGCAATGGCATATATCGCGGGGGCAATCCTACTTCTTGCCATCATCCTGATCTTCACGATCCGGTGGCCGTTAAAAAAATACATTGTCAATCCCATTCTCTCGCTCGATACGAACATGAAGGCGATAGGCAAATCCGGCAATACTTCACAGCAAGTTACCGTGCAGGGAGATGATGAGATCCTGTCACTAGCCATATCCCTGAATCGAATGCTTGAAGAGATCCACACAGCCCACCAGCAGACACGTGAGAGCGAAGCCAAGTTCAGGACACTTGCTGAAACGAGTGTGGCAGGCATATTTGTCTTCCGGCAGAAGATCCTGTACACAAACCCTGCTGCTGAAGAACAAACCGGATACACTCGGGAAGAACTCCTGAACATGGATTTCTGGGACTTTGTGCATCCGGATTTTCAGGAGATCGTAAAAGACCGTGGGCAGAAACGGCAGTTTGGCGAGAATGTACCTGCCCGCATTGAGTTCAAGATTAGCCGGAAAGATGGTGAAGAGCGATGGATTGACGCATCCACAACATGGTTTTGCTATGAAGGGGAGCGGGCTTCGTTCAGTGTCAGGGTGGATATTACCGAACGTAAACGTATGGAAGACGCGTTACGCAAGAATGAAGAGAAATTCAGAGCCCTGACTGAAAATACGCCGGACATTGTGTTCTCTACAGATCTGAATGGCATTTTCACGTATATCTCCCCCCAGTGTCAGAAATATGGTCTCCTTGTTGACGAGATGGTTGGTAGATCTATCTTTGAGTTCGTTTTTCCAGAAGATCGCGCATCTCTTCAGGAAAAAATTGTGAAAATCGTTGAAGATGGCCAGCGATCCTCAACCTCCTTTAGGATTCTGGACAAATGGCAGAATGTCCACTGGATCGAGGAGAATTCTACTGCAATCCGTGACCCTTCCGGGAAATCTACCGGACTGCAGGGAATCCTCAGGGATATCACGATCCGCCGTCACGCCTTGGACGCGGTAACCTTGGCCAACAAGAAACTGAACCTGATGTATGACATCACCCGGCACGACATCCTGAACAAAATCACGGTTTTGTTTGGCCTTATCGATATGATCAATGAGACTTCATCACCGGATGAACGCGAACAATTCCTCAACGAGATCCGGGATACCGGTCAGATTATTTACCGGCAGATCGCCCTCACACGGGATTACCAGGAAGTGGGTGTAAAATCCCCCCGGTGGAATCCCATGAATGAAGTAATCAGTCGTGCGATCTCGAATTTTTCCGGAACCGGGGTGCAGTTTGAATCGACCATCGAAAATATTGAGATTTATGCAGATCCTTTGATTGAAAAGGTGATATACAACCTCGTGGACAATGCCATCCGTTACGGGGAAAAAATTACCAGGATATCATTTTCAACCCGGGCTTCTGAGAACGGACTTGAATTGATCTGTGAAGATGATGGCATCGGTATCGATGCCGGAGCAAAGGAGAAAATTTTTGAACGAGGATTTGGAAATAACACGGGTCTGGGCCTGTTTCTTGCCGAAGAAATTCTGATGATTACCGGTATCACGATTCGGGAAACCGGTGAACCAGGTACCGGGGCGCGATTTGTTATTTCTCTTCCCAAAGGAACCTACCGGGTTGTAGTGAAATGAGGACACAAGACCAAAGCATAATTGCAGGACTCAAAGGGGGATGCCATGTCTGATGTGAAACTTCTGATTGTTGAAGATGATGATATATTAGCCAGAATAATTTCCTGGAGGTTGACCAACCTCGGGTACAACGTATGTGGCAGGGCCACATCCGGTGCAGAAGCAATGGAATTGCTGGTCAGGGAAAAACCTGACCTTGTTCTGATGGACATCAATATCAAGGGAGATATCGATGGGATTGAAACAACAAACAGGATCAAGAAAATGTTCGAAATGCCCGTTGTGTATCTCACATCCCATTCAGATGGACCCACACTCGAACGGGCAAAAGCAACCCGGCCGGAGGGCTTTGTCCTAAAACCGTTTGGAGATCATGATCTTCGCGTAGCAATCGAACTTGCATTGAAAAAATAATCATACTGTGGCGGGTTCAGAGACGACTTTCAACAACTATACTAATTACATATTTTCTATATAGAAAATGCTTTAAGTATATACTTACAGAATAAGGTAGGTAAGGGCGGGGTCGAATCCGGGTCGTGGACTCGGGAAATGGTCCAGCTCATGGAGCAGGAGAATGGAATATCAACAGACCGACAGAACATCACTGATGTTGCGTGGGACACCTGTGAACCAATGGAGACCTGACGAGAAAATTTTTGATGAATGCAGAAGTCTTGTCCGCGTGTTAATGCAAAAGACCGAGACTCTGGACCGGGTGTACCCGGTTGACCCAGTTACAGCCAACCATATTCAGACAATGGGATCGACTCTTGTGGCATTGACAGATCTTATCAACAGACTTGATCGCCAGTCCCAGACCTCGCACACGCCGGAAATATTCAAAGATGCCCGGGGGTTCACGTACCATTCCGTACGGTCCTGCGATCTCGACCGGATCAGCGACAAATAAGGTAGTGTACCATGAAACATACCCTGGACAGAAAAATTACAGACCCCTTTTTCGGGATAAGATCTCGCGAGGGACATCTGGAACAGGAGCCCATGCATCCGGATGACTTCAAGGCACACTATGCCTGGGTAACCGCAAAACGATTCCACGAGCAGGTAATGGAAAAAACTTTTTCAGAAAATCTGGTTTGTTACCGGATTGGCACACCGCGGTTTGATCACCCGACCGGCTAATCGGGAGATCCGCTATGCCCGTCCGCGTCTTTATCGTAGAGGATGATGAGATCATATCCGCCCTGATCCAGCAGATCCTCACCATTAAAGGCTACACCATCGCCGGTTTTGCGGCATCCGGGGATGACGTGCTTTCACAGATTCCCGGGACCCCGTGCGATGTGATCCTGATGGATATTGGCCTTAAGGGGGATGCCGATGGCATAACCGTTGCCCGAATACTCAGCTCACGAATCCGGATTCCGATCATCTTTGTGACCGGCCAATTTGACGATCAGATCCTGGAACGGGCCAAGACCCCGAATACATACGGCTACATCATCAAACCCTTCACCGCAAACGCCCTCTGTTCGAACATTGAGATCGCGCTCTTCAACCACCGGCTCCGGGCAGAGTCGCCCCGGGAACCGGAACCTGCCGCAGTCAGCGAGGCCACATTAGAGGTTGCGGCGAAACCAACCCTGCAGCCAGAATGCGTGATGCAGGTTTATAGCCACACGATGCAGGAAGGGCTGAAACATCTCTACGATCATGGGTTTCATCACCAGTCCAAGGGCAATTACCAACGTGCCCTGCAGTATTTCATCGAGATTCTTGAACATGATCCGGGTGACGCCTCCATATGGGTGGAAAAAGGGGATGTCCTCCAGAACCTGGGGAGGACGACCGAGGCGCTCGCAGCCATCGACACCGCACTCCGCCTCGATCCTGCAAACGAGTATGCCCTGTGCAAGAAGAGCCGGATCCACTGCAGTGTTGGCCGACATGCTGATGCCCTGGCCGTGATAGACGTCGCACTCGGAATAACCCGGGATAAACGTGCACTTTTTGTTGAAAAAGGGATGGTCCTGCATGAACTGGGAAGAAATGATGAGGCGATCAGGATCCTTGACCATGCGATCGAAATGGACAAAAAGAGCGCGTATGCCCTCGGTGCCAAAGGTCGGGTCATGTGGAAGCTTGAAAGGTCCAGAGAGGCGCTGGCTGCATTTGGAACCGCAGTGAACAGGGAACCAAAAAATGTCTCGCTCTGGATGGATCTCATCCGCCTGTTTGAGGAGAAACGAAATTACCATACGGCCTTGAATATTCTCCAACAGGCAATCGAGAAGAACCCCCAGAATGAGATCCTTTCCATGAAGCGGGAAACCCTGTTACAGAAGACAATTCCGGTTGCATAACATCCCGTGCATTTTTTTCATGGAACGAAATTTTGTTTCAGATCTCTGATATCATCAATGAATTCACAATAGCGCCGGTTCCGGTAATCCCTGAAACGAATGAAGATCCGTTGTTATTAGCCGGCGTAGATCCTTATTTTTATTATTTGCAGGAACAGTTCTTGAGTGAAGGCAAAAAAAGTGCCCGCTCAATCGTCCGCAAAGATCGGCTGCTGGTTACCAAAGTCCTGCGATTCTGCAGCGGGCTTCAGGAAGCGGAAGTTGCCATCAGGGACCCGGATCTCGAACCGTGCCCCGCGCTCGTACTCGCCCGTCTCAGCAATGGTCATTCCCGTGAGGGAGAGGATCTCCCGGGTCAGGTAGAGGCCAAGGCCGGTATTCTTCCCGTATCCGCTCCTGAATATCCGTTCCTTCTCCTCATGGGCAATCCCGATACCATCATCTTCCACGATGAGCAGCAGATCCTCCCCGGCCCGGGCCCACGTGAGACTGATCCGGGTGATTCCTTCACCGTACCGGAACGCATTATCGAAGAGATTGTAAAACACCTTCTCCAGCATAGGATCTGCATAGATCTCGAGCGTGCCGGTCTCACACCGGAACGTGATCGTCTGCGAGAGCAGTGAATATGCCTGAGCCGCAATCGCATCAATCCGGTGCCACCCGGGAGTTTTTATCCCGAACTGATCGTAATCCCGGGTGAAATCGATCTGCTTTGCAATGGCCTCGCAGGTTTTCTGCTGTTTAGCGAGCATCTCCACCTGGTGCGGATCGGAGATCTGCGTCCGCAGGATCTCAGTATAGCCCGAGAGCGCAGAGAGCTTGTTGTTGATATCATGACGGGTGATCCCCAGGAGGAGATTCAGTTTCACATTCGAAAGCCTGAGTGCCTCTTCGATCTTCTTTGTCCGCGAGATGTCCCGGACCGCAATAAGGAAGAGCGGGCGACTGCCGATACTAAAACGGGATGCGGAGATCTCTACCGGGAAGATCGTTGTGTTCTTTTTCTGATGATAGTACACCGGCAGTTCATGAGAATGTTCGCATATCCCGTCAGGAATTTGCCCGGTGCCTGACTGGAGATCGCAGAGCGTGAGGGTGAGCATCTCCTCGCGCTCGTACCCGTATAATGCTGCAGCCGCATCATTCAGGTCAAGAATCCCATATGACTGCTGGTCGATGATCAGGATGGGATAGGTCTCAGTATGAAATACCGCCCGGTATTTCTCTTCGCTCTCGCGAAGAAGTGCTGTACTCATCTCCAGTTCCGCGTACTTCTTCTTCAGTTCTGTCTCGGTGGCTGCAAGCTGCTCGCAGGCCGCCCTGAGTTCCAGTTCGGTCCGGTTCTGGCCGGTGATATCCCGGAAACTCCAGACCCTGCCGACAATCCGGTCGTGAATCTTCTGCACCTGCGAGAAGCGTCGGAAGGTCTGGCCGTCCCGGCAGTGGACAATATCATAACTGCCGGCTTCCGGATCCTGGCGTATCTTCTCAAACGGTTTTACAAAGGCTGTATAATCGGCGACCTTGTCGCGGATGTGAACGAGAAAATCGTTCTCGGTCTTCATGGAACCGGCATCATCAGTCAGATTCCACATCTGCAGGAATTTCTGGTTGAAGGCGGAGATGGCCCCGTGAGAGTCCACAACAATAATGCCGTCAGCAGTAGCTTCCAGGGTTGCTTTTAAAAGCGAGTTGGAATTCTCCAGCTCCCGCTCGCTTTTCCTCCGGTCCACGGCCATCGTGACCTTGTGAATCAGTTCGGCAAACTGGCTTTTTGGCTCTCCCCCTTTCTGGAGATAAAAGTCCGCCCCGGAGTCAAACGCTTCGATCACGATCTCTTCGCGGCCCCGACCGGTAAAGATGATAAACGGAGTCCGGTTGCCCTGCGAACGGAGCGTCTTCAAAAAATCGATCCCGTTCCGGACCGGCATCTCGTAATCGGAGATGATGGCATCATACTCTTTTTCGGCTACGAGTCTCATCCCGTCGTCTACCGATGATGCTGTATCCACCGCAATATTTCCCGCTCTTGCAAGAAATGCCTGGCATATATCCAGCAGACATTCTTCATCGTCAACATAGAGAACCAGAACCATAGATGACCCCGGAGATATGTACTTACTATGATGTTGATGGGATCTTCATTATAGTTTCTTATTATAGAATATATATTGGCTCCACAACTATAGATAATATATTGCAGAATCCGGAAATTTTTTTTTTAATCCGGTGCTTTCATGAATCGGTCATCAGAGTTCCGGCACATATCAAACGAAGGACCGGATTGCCGGGTTTACGCTCAATATATTTCTTGGTGAGGTTTTACAGAGTTGACCCCACGTTTCCATCAAGGAGATATTCACCGTGATCATGATCGGTACTGTGGAAACCTTTTGTAGTTTCATTTTATATGAATGATAAATCAATACTGGAGTGATCACCATGACCGAAAAGAAAGGGCACTTTGAGAAGGGCCTCTGGGTGGAAGACCCGGTTGCAGCCCCCGTGAAAGAAGAGCCGCAGATCGACATCCGCCTTGCAGCCGCGACCCGCTCGGTCATCACGGCAATGGACGATCTCCTGAAAGTCACGCACGATCTCGTGGCAACGGACGAGGGCAAGAAGCATATCGAGAAGACCGTGAACGAGACCACGGCCCAGGTCCAGAAGTCCTTTGACGATATCATGAAACAGGCAAAGGCCGAGATGGAAAAAGCAAAGGCGGATGTTGAGAAGGCCGTCAAGCCTAAGAAGTAAACCGAGTCCGGGTTTTATCAGAAAATTCACAGTTATTTGTGAAAAATTGAAATCTTCTTTTAGTTTTTATTTACATGAAAATGGTTTTTACAAAATTAACAAATTGGATTATTAAGAATTATTGCAATTTTTTCTAATTCTGCCATGGGAATCTCTTCGAGATTCATTAGGGTAAATATTGCATTTCCTGTTTTACTCAACTCCATTTTTGAAAGGGTTACTAAGCGATGTCCGGCAAAAAAAGTGGCATGCATCAGATTTTTTGACATTAAATCCTCAATCTCATAATAGAGTGAAATTTGATTTTGATCACAGTTTTTGTAATAATCCTTGGCATTTTTGTCACTAAATTGGAATTTTTGCTTCTGATAAAATAGACTTAACAAACAAAGTTGACAATACGAAAGATTTGAAGATAATCTTAACAAAAAATTTGCTTGAAATCTATCTATATTGGAATTAAATGCAATATTTCCATATAAATTTCCCAGATAACGAATTTTCAATTCTTCATGGTCACGTTGACTGGCCAATAATGTACCTTCTAGAATTTCATCCGCAGATGAACGATTTGAAATTTTATCTTTTGTAAAAAAACCATCGTTTCTGACTTCAATTCCATGTTCAATGTTATTTTTTATTCTTTCCATTGCAAAAAATGCAGTTGCCCCAATACGGATTCTTTCTCGGGGACTTAAGTGTTTCAAATGGATATCTTTACCATATCTTGAAAAAATGTCAGCAACGAGTGCACCACTTGCACCACCAATCGCTGCACCCGGAATTCCTGCAAAAATATATCCAATAACTGAAGATATTGCCCCACCTGCGGCTTCTCCAATTATTGGAATGCCAGGTTCAACGAGTTGATGAATTTCTTTGTTCGAATCGTTCATACATAACTCATTTAGGTTCTTTATGAATGATCAATCCATAAACAAATTATTCTTTACCTGCTAGGTTATTTTTGTACGCCGCCAGCAGCCCCGCCGCATACACGTCCGTCTTCTTTGTCGGCACGTAATTGAACTGCTGTACCCGCTTGAGGATCTCTTCCGCGAGCCGGGTTTCGTTTGTGATCTCCAGTTTTTTCACTTCAGCAAAGATCCAGTCCAGGTGATCGATGCCGGTCGCCTTCCCGTCGATCAGGACCTGTTTGGTCGTGATCCGGCCGGGGGGAATGCCCCCGCAGATCGTACAGTACTGCCCGTCGCCTTCATTGCCGCTCATCGATTCACTCCTTGATCATCACGAGCGACATCTTGAACTTCGTTACCGCGGAGAGGGCGTGGGGAACGTTTGCCGGGAAGATGATCGTCTCGCCCGTCTTCATCGGGAACGTTTTCCCTGCAACCCAGACCTCGCACTCACCATCAAGGATCGTGACCACGGCATCGAACGGGGCCGTGTGCTCAGAAAGGCCCTCGTTCTCGTCAAACGAGAAGATCGTGATGCTGCCCGTCTTCCGGTTGATCACCATCCGGCTTGCCACCGTCCCGTCCGCATACTCCACAAGATCCTTTAAGGAGAGGACTTTTCCTTTCAGCTCATCGCGTTTTTTGTCGGGCCTGTCGCTGTGCTCGTCTTTGAATTCTGCCATACGTCTCACTCCCGGATCATGGTCAGGGTCATCTTGAACCGCTCCCGTGCCTGCACCGCATGCGGCTTGCCCGCCGGGAGAATGATCATCTCACCGCTCTTTACCGTGAATGGGGCGCCCGCAATCGTGACATCCGCCACACCATCCGTGACGGTGAGGATCGCATCGAACGGGGCGGAGTGCTCACTGAGTCCCTCGCCCGCATCGAACGCAAAGAGCGTGATGGTGCCGGCCTTCTTGAAGACGATCATCCGGCTTGCCACGGTCCCGCTCTGGTACTGGACGAGATCGTTCGTTGCAAGGACCTTTGCAATGAGCTCCTCCCGGTTCTTCTCACCGGCATTCTTCTGGTCTGGTGGTGCTGTCATACACGTTCCTGTCTTGTGAGTACGTTCGCTCCGGATAATATGGATATGCCTGCCCGGTTATGCAGAGGGAACCATGCGGGCGAGGTCGGATTCGACCGTGTCGTTCTTCTTGATCCCGAAGTTGTCAACAAGCACCGTGAGAACGCCGGGCGAGACGAATGCCGGGAGTTTGGGCCCGAGCGTGATGTCTTTTACGCCCAGGTTCAGCAGGGCCAGGAGGACGAGCGCTGCCTTCTGTTCGTACCACGCAATGTTGTAGGAGACCGGCAGCTCGTTGATCCCGACATTGAAGGCCTTCGCGAGCGCCTGCGCAATCACGACCAGCGAGTAGCAGTCATTGCACTGGCCGGCATCGATGACCCGGGGGATGCCCCCGATGGAGCCGAGGTCGAGACCATTGTACCGGTACTTGGCGCAGCCCGCGGTGAGGATCACCGTGTTCTTCGGCAACGCTTTTGCAAAGTCCGTGTAATACGACCGCTCGCTCTGTCGGCCATCGCACCCGGCCATCACCACGAACCGTTTGATGTCGCCCTTCTTCACGGCATCAACCACGGTCCCGGCAATCGCAAGCACTGCGTTGTGGGCGCAGCCGGTGATGAGGTCGCGGCCCGGTGCGTGCAGGTCCTGCGGGGGCTGGCTCTTCTTCGCATGAGCGATGACGGCCGAGAAATCTTTCTTCCCGTCTTTGCCAGCAACAATGTGTTTCACGCCCGGGTAGCCTGCGGGCCCGGTGGTATAGATCCGGTCCTTGTAGGAATCTTTCGGGGGCACGATGCAGTTGGTGGTCACGAGGACCGGGCCGTTGAAGGTTTCGAACTCTTCTTTCTGGTGCCACCATGAGCCGCCATAGTTGCCGTAGAGGTGTGCATATTTCTTCAGAGCCGGGTAGGCATTGGCCGGCAGCATCTCGCCGTGCGTGTAGATGTCAACGCCGCTCTCCTTCGACTGCTCCAGCAGCTGCTGGAGATCCTTGAGATCATGGCCGGTGATGAGAATGCCGGGCTTTGTGCCGACCGTGGTCTTCACGCTCGTGATCTCCGGGTTCCCGTAGGTCTTCGTGTTCGCGGTATCGAGCAGGGCGAGCGTGCTGACGCCCACGCCACCGCATTCGAGCACGAGCGCGGTCATCTCGCCCGCGGAGAGATCGTGGAGCGTGGACGCGAGCCCTTTCTGCATGAATGCCTCAACCGCTGCATCGGTGTGCCCGAGCACGGCTGCGTGGTGGTAATACGCAGCAACGCCTTTGAGCCCGAAGAGGAGGAGGGCACGCAGGGACCGGACATCATCGTTGCCGTTTGCGGCTGCGGAAATTTCCTGCGCCTTTGCGGCAATGTCTGCGTCATTCTTTGGCGTCCACGTGCAGGCCTCCGGCTCGGCAGCCCCGCTCTTGGGGAGGGCGTCGCGGATCGCGATGGCCTGCGTGATGAGCGACCGGAGCCGGGCGTCATCGAAGTTCGTGTTGGTCAGCGTGGCAAAGAGGGCTTCGGCAATGAACATGCCGACCTCTTTGTTCACTTTGCCGGTCTTTGCTGCTGCAAGATTCCTCTCGGAGATTCCCTTGCAGAGATAGATCAGTACATCCATCAGGCCGGCGGTTGTGTCTTCCTTGCCGCACACGCCTTTGACGGTGCAGCCGGTTCCTCTTGCGGTCTCCTCGCACTGGTAACAGAACATTTTTTCCACCTTCGTATGGTTTTACTACAAGGTTTCTTTTGTATACCAAGATTAAATAGGAAAGAGTTTCAGAAACCATACCATGGACGAAGCGTGCACGGTCAACATGACCGTGAAATATCTGACAAAAAAGTGGACACTCCTGATCATCCTTGAACTCTACAAGGGGCCGGACCACACGCGCCGTTTCTCGGAGCTGAAGGATTCTTTAGCTGAAATTACTCAGAAGATTTTGTCTGAGCGGCTGCGGGAACTTGAGGCGGAGGGCGTGATCACGAAACGCGTCGATGCCACGACATTTCCGGTGAAGAGTGAATATACTTTATCCAAGAGCGGGCTTGAGCTGGTGGATGTGATCCGGGGGATCAAGATGTGGGCGCTGAAGTGGAAGATCGATAATATTCCGTGCGGCGGGCAGGATTGCGGGAAGTGTGTGCTGTAGGATTTTTGTAAATTATTTGGGGTAACTTTTTTCAAGGGAAAAATGTGAGGGGGTTTGACGCTCTTGGGGGCTGGCGCCCCCGCCGCGTGGGCAGCCCCCGGAGGGTTTGTGACGAATGCCCCCCCATTAGTATTAACAATTAGCCGGTAAAACTAATGTTTATAAATTTTTGAAGCAGGATGCTTCGAAATCTGGTGAGGCATGCGGGATCCAAAAGCAGGTGACGAAACCAAGGGACTTCCCCGACAAGATTGTTGCGAATTCAATAATGGTTCTAGTGGCAACAATCACGATAATGAATTTTATTTCCAGTGGCATATCACCAACAACTGCAACCTGAGGTGCAGTCATTGTTATCAGGAGAATTATTCCGATAGCTCGGAACCTTCAATTGACGAACTAAAGTCCATTGCTGAAAAAATCAATAATGCTCTTACGGTATGGAAAAAAGAAGGACGAGTAGCAATTACCGGAGGAGAACCGTTTCTCAATAAAAATTTGTTCGAATTACTCCACTATCTGGACCAGCAACCGTCTGTCAAACAAATAAGTATTCTCACGAATGGCACGCTCATCAAAAACCATATAACTTCCCTGAAGAGTATCAAGAAGCTGCATTACATTCAGTTATCTCTCGAAGGTGGGAAGGAGATAAATGACAGCATACGCGGAAAAGGCGTTTTTGAAAAAGTAATGGAAAGTACGGCGTTACTAAATAAAAACGGCATTCCGGTCCGTTGGATGGTAACCCTGCAGAAGATGAATGTGAACGATGTTCCACATATCATCGATCTGGCGCTTGAACATCACGTCGACACTCTCCTGTTCGAACGATTGATTCCTGAAGGCGAAGGAAAATCTTTGAGCGACCTGGTTCTGACACAGGAAGAATTGTTGAAAGTCTATGATTACATTCTGCACCGCTCCGATGACGAATATGCAAAAGGATCTCCAATAAAAATTCTGAAGTACCGAACCCTCTGGATTTTAACGGATCCAAAAAGGGCAGAAACGAATGTGGAGATACCATTTCAGAGAGAGGCTGGCGCCGCCTGTTCCGTTGGTATGGACAGCCTTTGCATTCTCCCGGATGCCACGGTCCTGCCTTGCAGGAGATTACCGATCCCGATCGGCAACCTCAGGACGGACAGCATTTTCAAGATTTGGTATACCTCGGATCTCCTGTGGAAAATCCGGAACAAACAAAACCTGAAAGGTAAATGCAATTCGTGTGAGTTCATCCCCCGGTGCAGCGGATGCAGGGCAATGGCGTATGCCTGTACCGGAGATTATCTCGAGGAGGATCCCCAGTGTTGGAAATGAAAGGGCCGGAAATCCCGCGCATCGCCGAACAATACGTACTGTATAAATTAGACGTCAATGAAGGGCTGTTCTGGCTGTTCGATGTAAACGAAGGAACGTGTTTCAAAATAAATGAGACCACGTTCTTCATCCTGTCCAACATCGATGGAAAAACGCCAACCTCAAAAATCCTCGAGCGATTCCATTCAAGATATCCCGATGAGGATCCGGAAAAAGTATCCGGGGATTTTGCAGAAATTCTCGAGCAACTCAAGAAAAGAAATGTTTTATCTGTTGATACGAATAAGGTAAAATAATGATAATGGATAGCAGTGCCGCTCCTCACACCGGAAAAAAATTTTCCTACGAAAAGCCCCTGTTTGAAGAACAGCCCGGGCTGGTTTTCCCCAGGCAGATCATGGAAGCGTACAATGGCGGACGTTTCTGTGTTCAGTGCTCTGGTTGCCACGGCTGCAGATAAATTCAGGTAATCCTCTCGATGAGGATGGATAAAGGGATTTTTTACGGCTGATAATGATGTAAGTGGGCTCATCAATAATGCCATTGATGCCAGTATAAAATTTGAAGCGTTGATGGATAGTATCGATTTTAATTCATATTTAGAAACAGAAATCGATGGATTAATCATAGAAAGTCAAGAGTATAATGATTATTTAAGAAATTTTTCTAAAGCATCGGAAATCTTAGATCGGATTCAAGATAAAATAGGGAAAAAAAAGTTTAATTCTAAAAAAGAATTACCGCTATTATTAATCTATGAACTTTTCGAAGCGAAACGACTTCGTCTTGAAGCAAGAAAACAAAGCACGAGAAAGGGTGAAATTAATAAATACCTGGAAGAAATTCATAATTTACACAAAAATTTTTCATATATTGCTAAAGATTATTTTTACGATAATCAGAAAGACAAGACAAGAGATGAAAATTATAATTGGGCAAAGCTTCTTTTTTATAATGAATTTGCAATTTGTTACTCGGGTGTAGCAGAATCTTCCATATCATTGGGATATGCAGAAAGATCCATTGCACTTCTGAAAGAACTTTCTCCAAAAGTAGATCCACTTAAGGAAGAATTTCCACAAAATAATAGTTTATTGTACACTTTTGCACTTTACAATAAAGGGGAAGCTGAACGACTCCTTGGTAATATCTCTCTGTCATTGAAAGCATTCAAAAAAATAATTGATCGTTATAAAAAGGTAAAAGGAGACAAACCTTCTGACTATTACTCTGCATCACTCAAAATGGCTTTAATACTCTTAGACCAAGGAAGAGGAGATGAAGCTCTTGAGTATCTTAAAAATGTACAAATTTCCGATTTTTCTGATTATCGTATTCATACATGCAACTTGGAGAAAATTTCTGCATATATCGATCAAAAAGAATACAAAAAAGCTAGAACTATTCTTGAATTGTATGACAATCCAATGGATAAAAATTTCACCTTTGTCTCTCGTAATTCCGCTTTACATAAAATTCGTTGTCTAATAGAATGGAGAAAAAATAAACCTAGAGATTTTTTGAAGAGTAAAAAATGGAGATTGGAATATGAAAGTATTCCAAATTTAATAAAGGGAAGTAACAAGAACGAAATCAAGGGAATTCTTAAAAAAAGTATTGACAGAAAAGATGGAGATAACTTTAAAAAAGCCTGCAAATATTATTCTGAATTCTTTGAAACCGAGAGAAAACTCAACAAAAAACTAAGAAACAAATTCTCGGACCAGGAATTATTTGGATATTTTCTTTACCTCTTTTATGACAGGATGGACAACATCGATCTTCAAAATTCAAAAAATTGGAAGGAATTGAAAAGCCAATTGGATGATCCTTCCGAATATAGGATCGGCGTAATTGAGAGAATTGACGATATAGAATTTATGGAGGATTTCTTTAATTGCTATCTTGAATATCTTAAATCTGAAGGGATATGTAATGACAGTCTTATTGATCAACTTCATGATCGTTTGAAAGATTTTTGCGAAGAAAAGGATCAGCTCAAAAAATTTGAGAAAATCGAGAGAGATTATTCTAAATATAAACAAATCGACAAAATTGATGACAAAAATTTAAAAATAGCAGCAGATTTTATCACCACAAGATATTTTCAAACCAAATCCCCTGAAACTGAGAAGGAAAGGAAGTACCTTTCCCCGACAACTATTGAGGAAAAAATTGAACAGAATGTTAAAAATTTCGCAAACAAAATTTTCGATCCTCCTAAGGTGATTCTTCCCACTGGTGATAAAAAAGCGATTGGAATACTAACCGTCCTCAGACGGTGGAATTCTTTCACTCCCGGCTTATCCAGCCCTGCAAGTCCGAGCAGGGGTGGCGGGTATTTCCTATATTTACGGAATGAAAAGGGCGAAAGTAAAGGAATCGTCATCGATCCCGGGTTTGATTTCGTAAATAATCTATTCTTTGAAGGATTCTCAATAAATGATATTGATATCGTTCTCATAACGCATGCTCATCCAGATCATACTGATAATTTTCCTAAAATATTAACACTGCTTCATGAAATGGATGGAAGATTAAAAAAATGGCGAAGGAATCCCGAAGAAAGTAATAGAAAACAAATTAAAATCGTTCTTTCGCAAGGTGTTTTTGATTTATTTAATAAGCAAATGGATCTTAGCAAAGAATCTCTCCAGGATATTTATGTCGTGGACACGAAATCCATGGGTTACCAACCAAGAATATGCTACAATAAGGGCGATTTAAAAATTCAAGCTATTAAGACATCGCATAGTGATTTAAGCGAATGGGAAAGTTTAGGCTTTATCTTTAGTATTGGCAAAAATAAGGCTCTTAAAAAAATAGGTTTCACAAGCGATGCATTATGGACTAAAAATTTTTACAAAAATTTCGAAGATTGCTCAATAGTTTGTGCTCATCTTGGTGCAATAGTCAATGTTCTCAAGGAGAAATATTTCTGTGAGACATTCTGTGAGAACCATGATGAGAATGATGAGAATATTTGCAATAAATGTAAATTGGAGAACTTTTCGCAAGCAAAGGTTGGACCAAAAAAACTGGAAAAACAAATTCATGATGAAAATCATTTATATTTAGCGGGATTAACTTCATTTTTTGCCCCTCTATTAGATAATAGTAATTTGAAATTAGGAATAATTTCGGAATTTGGCGAAGAACTCAAAGGAGGAATCCGAATGGATATGTACTTTAAATTTAACGATTGGTTTAAAGATCCAACAAAATCAACAATCGATCGAAGATGTTTGCCTGGCGATATTGGACTCAAGGTAGACATATTTTCGAGCGATGTACTTTGCCAAGCATGTCAGAGGTATGTGAACCGGAAAAATATTATTCCTGTTCCCTATGGAAAAGAAGAGGGGATTTTTTTTATTTGTGATGAATGTAAGTCGGTTTTATCAACTTATCAAATAGAAGAAAAACTCAAATTGTATTATCAGGGACTATAAACATTTATTCCTTAACCGGCTGGCAACAAATACATGAAACCAAACCATAATAACGTAAACCCGTTGCGGATCCAAAGAGGATTGGCCGCTTTGATTTTGGTTTTAAGACAATACTCAGAAAAAAAAATTGAACTTGAACGGATTGTCCGCGTTGCAGTCCTCCTTCAAAAGAGTGGCGTCAATCCCAACAACTCAATTTTCCTAGAGATCGCAAAACGCTGTCTTACCGAACAAAAATTTGACGGCGGCTGGATCGGTGTCGAGGACACCGTCTGGTGCGTTGCGTTTTTAAAAAATTATGAGGAATATTCCCGCGAATACAAAAAAGGGTTGGAATGGCTGAAGGCACAGCGGCTTGAGAATGGCGGCTGGGGGAGGACAAACCGGGATATCGGGCGAATTCCGATAACGGGAACTCTCCTTTTCCTGCTCCCTGAATTATCTGATGCTGATGGTTTGAGCTGGCTTGAGCGTGAGTGGGCACGCGACTTCAATTCCAACCCGAAGCTGACGTACAAAGGCGCCTTCACTCTAATGGCGTTTAAGAGCAGTGGCGGAAAATTTAACGATCCACGGCTTTTTGACGATACCCTGAACTGGCTGGCGACTCAGCAGAACGATGATTCCGGATGGGGAGCGTGTCGGGGGCATCCGGTCGGGAGCATCCCTTTCAGTACCGGCGTGGCGATAACAGGGCTTTTACAATATCCGGATAAAATCGATCCAGAAGTAATTGCAAATGGTTTAACGTGGATAGAGAAAAATCAGTTAGAAGATGGATTATGGCCCGATCACTATATTGAAGAGGGAAGTGCCTGGGCCCTATATGCCCTGACTGAGGGATATAAATTTTCAGGAGGCCAGAGATGAATGAGTCTGACACAATTTCACGTCTGGAACACAAGATCATAAAAAATATCCAGAAAATTCCGGACGGTCCTCTTAGTCTGTTATTATCCGGTGGCATCGACTCCTCTTTGGTTCTGGCGCTCATCAAAAAAGTTTATCCGGACCGGCAGATTCACACGTTTACTCTGGCGAGGAATGAGGAGTATCCCGATCTGATTTTTGCCCGTGAAGTTGCTGCTTTATTCAGAACCGATCATCACGAAATTCTGTTATCTGATTCTGAATATGATGACTTCAAAAAAGATTATGAAAAAAGTAAAAAATCCGACCTTAAAGGCGATGTGAATGTTTACATTCTCTGTTCTATCGCCAGCAAATATTCTAGGACAATCGTGACCGGAGATGGGGGAGACGAATGCTTCGGGGGGTATTGGCTCCACGAACATCCTTTGGGACACAGGGAAACCGGACGAATAAAAACCTTTGAGGATATCCATCCCGATCCAAAGAAACACCTGAAAGAAATGGTCCGGTTAGGATTCAGGGATTTTTTCTATAAAGCAAAGTCCGACGCCAGGGATTATGAGGATGTCTGGGAATATTTCGTGGAAGTAATGCTGCCGAACCATCTGCAGCCCATTTCGCATACATCTGCTGCGCTGAATATCACGGTTTACACCCCGTTGTTTTCAGAAGATCTGGTGAATTTCATCAGAAGCCTGCCGTACACGGACAAGATCGGTCGGAAGATTGAGAGAGAGCTGGCCGCGAAGTACCTGCCGCAGCCGGTTATTCAGAGAGAGAGTATTGGATTCGATCAGGCTCTCGATAAAGAAGCAATAGTAGTTTGACAAGCGTATCCGCATACCAAGAGAAAACCATGAAGATCTGCCTAGTCAGTAAATATCCGCCGATCGAGGGAGGGATCTCATCAGGTACCTACTGGTTAGCTAAAGGCCTGGGCGAAAGAGGGCACCACGTTCATGTCGTGACAAATGCGCTTGAGGTTGAAAATGAATATCGAGAAATATTGGAGACGACGGATCCAAAATACAGCCCGAAAAATGTTTTCATCCATAGTACGGATCCTTCACCAACGATAGAGGCCAATCCAAGCCATATTCCATTTTCAAAATTTTACTGCGAGAAACTTGCGAGTCTGGCGATCGAAACAATTGATGAGCACGACGTTGATATCATCGATTCCTGGTATCTGATGCCCTATTGCGTGTCAGGATTTCTGGCTAAGTCGTTTACTGGTGTTCCCCAAATCATCAGGCATGGAGGGAGTGATATGCAGAGGTTGTATCCGTCTCCTTATCTGAACAAATTGCTCGACCGTGTTGTAAAAAGTGCGGATGCAATAATCACGAATGATTCCAGCAGGGCGTTTTTTCGGGATATGGGAATTCCCGCGGATAAAATTATGCCCCTGCAAAATGTGTTTGCAGACATGGACTCGTTTAATCCAAATGTCACCCCCTTCGATTTATCCCCGTATATTACGAATCAGAAGTATTCCCCGGGGATTCCAGTTTTTGGCTATATTGGGAAGATAACCCATCACCTCGAGAGCAAAGGTTTGTGCAATTTTCTCAAAGCCTGTCATACTATTGATAAGGATTTTCTGCTGTTATTTGTTGCAAATGGAAAGAAAATGGACCAGTTCAAAAGGAAGGTCCGAGACGAAAATTTGGAGGATAAGTCCGTGTTTCTTGACTTCGTTCCACCATGGCAGATCCCCACAATAATGAAAGCTTGTACCTGCATTGTTTCACTGGAAAAAGAAAATTCCCCGGTCTACGATTATCATACATCTGCGTTGCCATACGAAGCTCTAGCTAGTGGAAAATGTGTGCTGATGAGCGATTCAGTGCATAAAAAAGAGCCGTATTGTAATTTAGAAAATGGGAAGGACGTGTTGATCGTAAATCCGGACGATACTTATGAAATCAAAAAATTAGTGAAAAAACTCATTGAAACTCCTGAGATTTCGACGAATATTGGAAAAAATGGATATGAAGCGATAAAGGATCACAAGTTTTTCGGTAGACATCTCGATCAAACCATTGCCCTTTACCATTCGATATTGAGCAAATAAATCGATTCAACTTGACGGCGAGTGAAAAGGAATTATGATTGACAAAATCCTCGATAACGTTCAAAAGCAATTTGACGAGCGCTTACACGGAAAAAAAACTCCTTCACGAGACTCGTTGTCTAGAAACATACCTTGGAAGGAATTTTCCGAACTAGAGATACAGGGGATTCTCAAAATGCATTTTGAATCCCTTGGATTCAAAGTTGTGTGGCGACATCGTGATGATCCTGCAAATGAAAATGGGATTGATTTGGAATGTACGCACAAAAAAGATCAGAACAAGGTCATCGTTGCTGTAAAAAAGAAACCCAATAAGAATGATCTTGGTCAGGTTTTACAATTATCACAGCAGGTTGCAAACCGTAGGATTTACCTCTACCTCAATGGTGCTGCACAGAGTTTTCGAGATCAAATGGTGACATTTGAATCAGAAGTTGAATTTTGTGATGAAAAGGCGCTAGAGAATATTCTTGATGAGTCCGGGATAGCAATTTGGTTAAAAATTGATAATTCTGATGCGATTTTAGCATTAAATTCAATTAGTAAAAACCTATTTGCTTCAATTGAGAAATCTCCACTCGTTTCCTTTCCCAAACGTAATAAGCAGACCATGAAAACTTTATGGGATCTCAAGGATCGATCGGTTACTCTGAGCAAATGTGCAACTCTGGCTCAATTTACATTTGAAAATCCGAAAAGAATCGGCAAACTGAATTATAAGCAGATACAGGATTTACAAATTTGGTATCTCAATTTTCTATACTCTCATTCATTGATTTCCCTATCCTACATCTTTGAATCCTTATCTACGGATATGCGAATAATTTTCTCTCATACATTCGAGAAAACTAACGGGAGATCAAACTGGATGATGTTAGAGTCCATCCATCCCGGGTTAGTCCCCGGAAATGTTGAGTCTCATATTTCTCACGAAATATCAGAAAAATTAGAAAAACTCGAATCCTCAAAAACAGAAAATATTGTGAAGGAACGTAGTGAATCGGATTTTGAAGAATATTATTTCTCACAAGCCGCAAATGAGTTTCGTCATATCGGAATTTGGGCCGATGGGCTCGAGTACACCATTGATTATTTGTTTGAGACCTATCTTTCAGAGCGATTCTGAATACTGATTACTGAAATTTTTCAATCAATTTCGGTAAAACCTGTTCCTCCCCGCCTCTTTTTATCGCCACTCTTTAGCAACCCCCTCCACACCGGACTCCCAAAACCAAAACGATCTCGCGCAAGTCAGGCCCGCATAGTATGCGTTTGGTCCCAGTTCAACCCCCCGTATCAAAATATTTCCAGGACCCGCCTTACCTCTCACTGAAAATTTTCCAAGATCCCCCCACACCCGCATTAAAAATAATTCAGCGAACTCGCACAGAATTTTTTTCATAAAATTTTTTCCCGCGCCAAAAATATTTTCAAAACTTTTCAGAAAACTTTTCCAAAAATTTTCCGGCCCGGCCACAACAAACCCGGGCACCGGAATCTCCACAACCTACACCCTAAACCCAGTTGAAGAACTCTGTAGAGTTCTTCTCCTCCTCGTGGTTCTGATGACCCACTCTGACCCGAAAAACACCTCCCGGACCCCCCCGTTTCCTGAGTTAAGACCATCCCCAATCCGGCCCCCATACGTGCCCCGATTGCCCACTTTTCCGGAACAGAGCCCTATACGTGCCCGGATTGGGATCGAGCGACCCCCTGTTTGATGCAAAACTCCTGGAGTTTTTCTGTGAAGAGGGGGCCCGGCAGGATCATCTACGACGTAAACGCATATTTCACGACGGAGATCATCTCTGCGAAACACCTTGGGGAAGATAGACTCTCGTAAACGCTATTCACCGTCGGAGAATGAAGGCGGGTAACTGACCCGGCCCGACCCAAAAGTGCGTAATTCCAAAAAAACGGTACAATAAGGTTCTTTTATCGCGCGATACGGGCTCCGATTGAAATATCTCCGTCGAAGATTTCAAAGTGCGCTAATAGACGCAATTGGAGGGCCGATCGTTTTTTGGACAGGCAATATTACTGGAAAATGAAAGAAAGCCCTGTTTCATCGATCTGCTTCACGTCGGAGGGGGGGATTCTCCGACGTGAAAGAGGGCAAAATTCCCTCGTATCCGGCGATGGGTCAACAGCACCAGCCCGGCACCCCTTACGTTCTTTCAATCATTTCGCAGACCGCTCTTATCCCTCTGCAAAAGTTTTCGTAAACTCCGTCCCGTAACAAAATAAAATTTCAGTTCCCCACTCACTGAAGTTTTTTCAAAAATGTTTTCAAAAGATTTTACACAGAGATTTTCTGGGAAATTTTTTAAAATTTAAAAAATAAGCCTTCCGCACCCCTCCGGATACGAGCATTTTGCGATGTACATCGGCAGATCCGTATATAGTAGCCCTTAAAAGGAAAATAAAAATAACTGGAAATTTCAGGAAGATCACTTGAGTTTTTTCTCAAGTTTCTTGAGCTTCTTCTTGGCGCTTTCGCTACCCGACGCCGCCTGCTTCGAGAGCTCTTCTGCCTTGACCTTCTTCGCTTGGTTCAGTTTCGTCATCTGTTTCTTACTCGTTGGCATAAATCACCTCGCAACGCCTTTTGGCTGATTATATTTGGCGTTTTTCCTTCTTAAAATGTCCCTGTATCCGGGTCTGTTTTGAATTTCCTTAAAAAAGATATGCCGGAGGAAGCGGTGTTCTCTGGCATTCTTTCAGTGAACCTCTTACGTCATACTGGGAACCAGTTCATCATAGACCCGGTAGGATTCACCTTCAGACATCAGTGCAATGATCTCCACCCGGTCGGTCCCTTTCGATCCATCAAGAATGATCTCAGATATGCCCTTCAATGGCTGGAGAATTCCTGTTGACACGGATCCATCCGGATGGGTGACCTTGACATCCGCACTTTTAATGCTGTTATGCCCTGCACTTCCAGCAAACGTGACCACGATCCTTGTAGTGATCGGGCTTTTCTGGACCTGGAAGTAAAGGTTCTGGCCCGAGGGGATCGTCTGCGTTGGCTGGGGGATGAGTGCTTTGGATGCCGTTATGGGTGTTACGGTCCGGGTTGGTGAAATTGTCCCGGCAATCGTTGTATTCGGCAGGGACGTGATCCCCGCCACGGATGGATTGCTGACAGTGCCCGTCCCGCTGTTCGCGCTAATCATTGGCAGCCCGATAAAATACACGGCTGCAATAACAGCAATCAGCACCATGCATCCGAGAATAATTGCAGCCCTGTTTACCCGCGGTTTAGCCGGTGTCTTTGGCCTCTCCGGAGACAGGAACAGCGCGTCATCGACTGCCTCAACTGATCCCCGCGTTCGTTGGGTAAAACCCGGGGACGGTTTTTTTGCCTCTTGTTTTACCGGAGACCGGGGTTTTGGCTTGCGGGAGGATTCCAGCGTCTCATCCGGATCATATTCCTTTCCGTATTTCTCCAGTAATTCTTCAGTATCCGGTTCCTGGATCTCCTTGGTATCATGGCGCGGAGACGTATCTCCAGTTGGTATGATCTTCTCTTCATCCCGGTCTTCCGGTACTTCATCGGTATCTGGATCCGGAAGTTCCTCATCATCCCGTTCTGGTATCAGTTCTTCAACCGACCCGCTCGTTGCATCCTCATCGTGTTCCGGCGAATCATTCGGTTCCACTTCCAGGACAAGTGGTGCTCCGCAAAGGTCGCAAAACTTTTCCGGAGCAATGAACCTGGTGCCGCATTTGCTGCAGGTTTGCAGAGGCGAGATCCGCACCCCGCACGTCTCACAGAATTTATCGCCCACTACAACGGGTCCCTTGCATACGGGACAGGGGTGCGTGAGCTTGGGGGGCGAGGACGGATCCTGCATGCCACGCAATTTATCTTTCACACATTAAAACTGTAGGTTATTGCCGCCGTCCCAAAACGGGGGGGTTCGATGGGAACGTGTTACTCTCATCCTATCCGTTCACGGCCGGAGGAACTCCAGTACCGGTACGTCCTGGTCGAAATTTCCCGTACTGATCATCCGTACATGCGAACCGGTCACTCTCGCGTACGTGGCGGGATAAAGATCACGGAACGTGATATTGCCGTTTGCCTTGAGCGTGCTGATAACGCCCGAGGTGAACTCGTCCGAGAGCCACTGCTTGATCTCCATATCGTAGACCGCCCCGAGGGAGGGCTCGTTTCTGGCTGCCCCGGTGAGGTACAGGATACCCGGTGCCGTAACATTCGTGGCAACGCTCTCCCCAAAACAGGTATCCACGAAGAAGGCCATCTGCCGGTACTGGCGGTTCTGCTCCATCGAATCCGTGAGTGCGGTAAACTCTTCCGTGGTCAGCACCGAATTACCGGTCCCGAATACAATCTCGCCCGGTGCACCATGGCTCGCAATGTACACGAACAAATCTGTGCTGGCATTACTCGCGAGAACAACCGGGGTAGATGCAGTCTTTGTACCGGTCATTATGTTTTTGAACGTTGCCGCGGTCACGTTTGCGCCGGAGTAATCCACCAGCGCCCCGGACCGGATATTCTGTCCTTTGGGGACATTGTGAATGTCCCCCCTGAGGGGATTTTCGGGGACCGTGGGGACATCGTCGTACGTCATGAGGATGATGTCTTCGTCGGAAACCCCGTTCTGGCGGAGCAGGGAATAGACCGTCAGGGCATCGGACTGGTGCCGGTAATTTTTCCATCCCCGCGAGGGACCGACGATCACTGCCTTTAAACCGGTTCTCTCATCGGAAACGCTATAGGTTCCTGAGAGCGCTGACGAAGAGGACATGTGTCCGGCCGAGGCCCGGGACAGTCCGACGGACTGGCGGCCCGTCTTCTCCGTGACGGTGGTGTTCAGGGAATTGATGACACTGACGGTCCGGAACGTGCCATTGTTCACCTGCCAGTCAGCGTAATACGAGGCGATCAGGTCTACGCCCAGCACCTCGTCATACTCCAGGCCGCCACTTGCGCCGGTGATCCAGGGCATGGATCCATGCAGGGTATCATCAATCGCCGTGCGGACTCCCGCTGCATTCCAGCCGGTGACCGTAGCTTCACCGATAACCACCTGCCGGACCGACTCCCCCAGTGGTTCGAAGGGGACTCGCTCCTGGCGGGCTTCGGTGAATGCAGCGATCAGGAGGGCATCATACGCGGGCGCTGCAAAATCTGCCGGGCGTTTCCCGAACTTTTTCTCGTACGCGTCCGTGAACCCGCTCGCCGGGTCGGCCGTGGGGCTGGTTCCCTCGAGCCCCTCAGCGGCAGCACCGAGTGAACGTATCAGAACCGGCGTGGCTGCCGCATCGGTGAGGAAGAGTTTTGTCTGACTTCCCGACCGGTCGATCGCCCGCTTGATCGATACAGCATCTTCAGGCCCGGCGGCTGCAACAATATAATCCGGTTCCATCGTCAGGGCTTCCTCAACATCAGCATCGAGCCGGTCCGATCCCGCGTCGAACTGCCGGATGAAGGGGACATCGATGCCGTATTCGGTTGCGAAGAACCCGGTCCAGTCATAGAACGTCTGCCCGTACGTGCTGTTCTCCGCGAGCAGGGCAACTTTTGTCGCTCCCTTCCCTTTCAGGATCGTGAGGATGACCTTCACCTGGGCTGCATCGCCCTGGGTTGTCCGCCAGACATAATACCCGTTCTTGCCGAATGCCCGTATGATATCGCCGGATGTTGCCGTGGGGCTTATCAGGACCTTCTTTTTTGCGATGAATGCAGGAGCAAGCGCGTACATCTCGTCGCTGGTTGTGGGCCCGATCACGATCCGGATGGAATCGTCGTTTAAGAACTCCTGTGCCTGCCGGGTGATATTGCCGGTCGTTGTGTCCTTGTATACGAGTTCAACCTTCCGCCCGCCGATCCCACCCTCGCTGTTGATGGTATCCTTTGCCCATTCGAGCGGTTCCTTGAACTCCACATCCCCGGTCAGGGCGAGGAGGACACCGATACGTACCGGCGTATTCGCGTGGATAATCGTGTACCCGATCCAGGCTCCGGCAGCAATGAGAATGATGGCAAGAACGATGAGCCCGAGAGTTTTCTTGTTTATGGAAATCACCTCATTACACTGAATGGACCGGGTATTCCCGAACAACCGCCTGTTTTAGTTGTGCGTAACAAAGATGGGAAAACCAGCATTATAAGGCTAGTTATCCATAACATTCCCGATCCCCCGGCCGTCCCCCCCACGTGTTCCCGCTCGGCATTCTCTCAACCATCGCGAGACCCATGCCGATGAAGTGGCATCCCCCTTGAACCCTTCCCGGAATTCACCCGTATTTTTTCAGGAATCCCGATGATCCGTTGGACAGGCTCCATTTATATGAGAATGACACCCATTGGATTTCATGTTTGACACCATTGTCACCAAAGTGAAAGGACTTCTCTTAAACCCTGTTGAGACATTCCAGCAGTCCAAAACAGATGACCTCAACGCGGTCTTCACTTATTTTGGAGTACTGCTCCTGTTCAATGCGATTATCACGGCCGTGATCGCGGCAGTCGGAATCGAGACCATGCAGCAGTTTGCCGGCCCGTCATATGGCATGGCACTCCCGATCATGGTGTTCTTCATGATGCTTGTTGGCGGGTTTATCTGTACGCTCATCTTTGCCGCATGGCTTCACCTGTGGGTGTGCCTTCTTGGGGGGAAGAACGGGATTATGCAGACGGTCAACGCGGTGATCTACGGAAGCACACCCCGGCTGCTGCTCGGCTGGATCCCGTTCATTGGGATCCTCTTCACGCTCTGGTCACTGGTTCTGAACGTGCTTGGCATCCGCGAACTCCAGGAACTCAGTACCGGTAAAGCCATCCTGGTTGTCGCCATTGCCGTGATCATCCCGCTCATCATCCTGATCCTCGTTGCCGCGTACTTCTTCACTGCGTATACGACCACCATGGCGGTACCAGTCGTTCCGCTTAATATGGATTAATTGGCATACGGATAACCGGGTATCAGGATTTTCTCTCTTTTTTTTATTTTTCATTACAACCGTTACCGTGAGCAGAGTGCGGGGTCGGTCGGTCTCCCTCACATCCGCTTTGCCAGCAGCACTGCCATACCAACCGCTGCGAGCACAACGGTCATTCCTGTCGCAGCCTTCTTCGTAGTTGTGGCAGTGGCTGCCGGAGTCACCGACGCCTGTCGCGAGTCCAGCCATGCCATCGCGTAGGTCAGCTGGACATCCTCCCTCGCCATGGCCCGGGTAAGCGTCACCTTGTCCAGTGGCACCTGGATCGTTGGCGTTATCCCCCCGGTAAGGGACGTGTTGCAGTCCACCTGGATGGTACCGTTCCGGTCCAGCGAGGCTCCTGACGGGAAGAGGATATACATGTCCAGTGGCATAATCGCCTGCAGGCCGTTCATGCCGAACGCCCCGTTGGTCCCGTACCAGGATATGATCTCGCCCCGTCCGGACTTTTTGAACACCATCGGGATTCCCTCCCCCGAACTGATGGTATCCGGGGAGACGAGGACCGCTACGGGCCCGGTGAACCGGGACGGCTGCGGCTGCGTCCAGGCCTCTGAGAGGGGTGTAAATGCTCCCGTTCCGGGATCGTACATGGTAGCATACTCGTAGAAGACCGGCTCGTCCACGAACCAGCCGGCCATGCAGGCCGCAAGGTTGTCCTCACCACCGCCATTAAACCGGAGATCGATCACCATGCCCGGGGACCTGTTCGCGATCGCAGAGAGCATCGCCGTCCTGAATGGCTGGTACACATCATAGGACTCCTCGTAGACCGCAAGGTAAGTGTACCCGTTTGGAAGCGTCCGTATCGTTACCGTATCATTGCCAAACTGCGGCCGGATGTCGGTCAGGGGATTGTCGGCGCCGATATCGTTGATCTCCTTACCCAGAAAGAATGTGCCTTTTTTCAGCGTGTCGTATGCGTCATCGTATGCCGTGAGGGTCTGGGTCCGTGGATGCTGAATGGCACCATATGTAATCCTGAGGGTTGCCGGTGTTCCCACCGGGGCCCGTGTCAGGAGCCGGGTCTTCTGGATCTGAATCCCTTCCTCTGTGGATGGCTTCTTGGTTGCCCAGATATATGGCGTGGCGTTGATGGCCTCGTGGATTGCACGGCCGTTCCAGGCCGTCACCTCATCGCCAGATCGGATCCCCGCCTTCTCTGCGGCGCTCCCGTTTGCCACATAACTCACCACCACATCACCTGAGTTGAGCTGTACCACTGATAATCCAAAACCCCCTCCGATGTCGGCGTACTTTGCCCCAAGGTCACCGGTATTCGAGACCACGTTCACGTGCCCGTCGGGGATCGCGAACAGGTATGTCCGGAGTGCCCGGTAATAGGCTGCCTTGTCCTGCCGCTTCTCGGCATCGGCAATCGCAGGTGCGTACGTTGCATACAGTGCATCAAAATCAACGGATCGCCATTCGGTAAAGGCATACCGTTTCTTCATGAGCGTGTTGAGGGAGTGGAATGCCTGGCTCCACGAGAGGTTGCGGTAGTCCGCGGCCGGTGTCAGGTTCGCAGCAACCGGTGCAAAGGATGCGGTGACCGCCTCGTTGTACGCGGTCTCGTTGTTCTGTTCGAATGCTGCGCAGGTGTCCTTCCAGACGGTTATACTATCCGGATTACCGGGAAGGCCCGCGGCAACCGGGAAGATGGTAGCCGTGATAAGAATGAGAATGAGCGGAATGATCCGGGTGACGAATGTCCCGTTGGTTACGCGATGATAGTGTGGGTGACGGGCTGCAGGGCTCATGTTTCATCTGTATTTACATGGCGGGACATTAAGCGATTTCTATCACAACTGAAAAAAAGTCAAACGCCACGGATTGCGACCCGATCATATTTGCATGGTTCGGCTGGAGGCGGAAATGAAGAGACTATGATGAAGCCCGGTAAAAGACCGTGCCGACACCGGTACAGGGAACTGTGATCCTTTGTAGTCTCTGCACACCTGTTCTGAAATATTTGAGAGACAATGCTGCGGCAAAACATTATAATCCCGTTACTGGTTGCTGCAATCCGAAAACCGGTATGCACCTTTCGGAACCGTGATCTCAAACCGTGCACCACACCCCGGCTGGCCGTTCTCATGGATGGCGATACCGGTGATATCAAGGATCTCCCGCGACAGGGACAGACCAAGCCCCGTATTTTCGCCAAATCCCACGTTGAAGATCTGGTCTTTGTTCTCGTTTGGGATTCCAATTCCGTCATCCTCGCAGATGATGACCCGGTTCCCGTCACGTTCCAGTGAAAAGAATCTGACCATTGATATCTTCCCGCCATACCGGGCGGCATTATCCATCAGGTTGTAAATGACCCGTTCAATGAGCGGATCGGCAAAGATCGCAAACCCGGGCGGAAGGTCGTTTATTATCCGGACCCTGCCAAGGGGGGCTTTCTGTGCCTGTGCATCCACAATCGTGCGGCAGTCCTGCCACGCGGGCGCCAGCACGCCGATCTTCTCGTACTCCTCGGAGAACCTGATCATGGCAGAGATCCGGTCACTCGCTTCTGTGATCTTACTGAAATAATGTTCAAGAGCAGGATCGGAAGTCTTCCTCTGAAGCAGTTCAACAAATCCGTCCAGAGCCGAGAGCTGGTTGATGATATCGTGCCGGGTGATGCCGGAGAGGTGGTTGAGTTTCCGGTTTGCCTGCCGGAGCGCCTCTTCCGCGCTCTTGCGGGCTGTGATCTCCTTGGATGAACAGATGGCAGAGACAACCGATCCCGCCTCATCCTTCACCGGGATCACGGTGGTCACGTAATACCGGTCGCCATCGGGACGGGGAACCCGGACTTCAAACCCTTTCCCCTCACCGCTGGAGAAGACCGTGCGCAGGACCGAGAACCGTTTCTCTGCCTCGTCCCTGTCGAACACATCCCAGATCTTCTTGCCGGTGATCTCATCTGCGGTCTTTCCAACGCCCTCGGCAAATGCCCGGTTCACATACCGGTATGTCCCGTCCGGGAAAAAGGAGAAGATGGGATCTGTTGATTCGTCAAGAAGAATCCGGTACTTGGCCTCGCTCTCCCGGATCCGCTGCTCGCTCTCGGCAAGCTCGTTGAATTGCGATTTGAGTTCTTCAGAATAAGCGACAAGCTGTTCATTCGCTGCATTGAGTTCCTCCTCCGCCCGGACCTGGTCCGTCACATCCCGGAGGATGCCGAGGATCGCCGGCTGTCCCAGATAGGAGACGATATCCACGAAAAATTTCCCGATACGGATATCTCCGGCCTTGGTCAGGATCCGGGCGGAGAAGACCGAAGAGAGCGTCTCACCACCCAGTCTCCGGCTCGCGGACTCGCGGAGACGGTCGCGGTCTTCCGGATGAATGAGATCCCAGACGTTTTTTTTCAGGAGATCGTCATGCGTGTAACCGGTAAGTTCAGACGCCACCTTATTGACAAACAACAGGTCGCTCCCCCGGTAGATGTAGATGGCATCATGGCTGTTCTCGACAACCATGCGGTACTTCTCTTCACTTGCCTGCAGTTCCGCTTCTGATTTTTTCAGTTCGGTAATGTTCCGGATCGCTTCGATCGCCCCGATGATCACACCCTGGCAGTTGAAGAGCGGGCTCGCTGTGCCCGTGAGAATTCCCAACTTTCCCTTTGGGCATGATAGCGTTGTTTCGGCAATCAGGAGATCGCGGTCGCGGATGATATGGGTGTAATGATGGCGGATGATCTCATCAGGTTCATCGATCAGGTCGATGAGCATCGGCCGCCGCTCTCCATAAAACGGGATGGCGTACGCGTAATCGTTCTTCCCCACCATATCCGCGGCCGGGATTCCGGTCATCTCCTCAATGGCACGATTCCACACCATCACATGACCGGATCGATCGATGGCAAACGTGGCGTCCGGCAGGAAATTGATGATATCCGTAAGGCGCTGCTCGGAATCCTTTATAGCATCCTGATCCTGCCGTCGTTCGATGGCCTTTTTGAGATGGTAGATCAGTTCGGCATACTGTGCCTTGGGCTCCCCGCCTTTCTGGATATAGTAGTCCGCCCCGTTGTTGATCGCCTCGATCACGATCTCCTCACGACCCCGGCCGGTAAAGAGGATGAACGGGATGGTATGGAATCGCTCGCGCACTGCCCTTAAAAATGCGATCCCGTCCATCTCCGGCATCTGGTAATCGGAGATGATGGCATCGTACTGCTGGAGATTGTGTTGTTTGAGGGCCTCGCTGGCAGACGTGAGCGTATCGACAACAAATTCTCCCTTTGCTTCAAGAATGCTTTTGGAGAGATCCAGAAGATAGGTTTCGTCATCGACATAAAGGATACGGTACATGGCCGGCCTGTAGTAGTAATCCGTAGTTGATCGAATATGAATAAATATTCATGGGAGTGCAAGGCGATCTGATATCCGGTATCGCCGGTCATTCTTTCTCCCGCGTATGCTTCCCCGCGTTATGCCAGGTACTTCTCCTCCCCTGCAAGTGCCTGTGGTTCCCATGCACTCACGTTCGCGTTGAATGACGCAAACTTCGGGTTGTAGACGATACCGGTTGCTCCCTCTTTGAGCCCGGCACGATGGTTTCCACCGGTAAACGTCCCGTTGAGTTCTTCTGCAACGCTTGCATACACAATGCGGTCGATCCGCTTCACTGCGGAGGCCAGCACGAACTCCGGGCCGAGTGGTGACTGGTCAGAGTCCGTGCCGATAATATACCGGCCGCTTGTCGAATTGGCCGCTCGGAATGCGCCCATGTTGGAATAGCCGGCACATGTGAAGATCACGTCCGTGCCATTGGAGTACATACCCTCTGCAACCCGTTTGGCCTCATCCGTATCAGTGAACCCGTCCACGGAGTACTGGTGCACCCAGGCATGATCAACGATGATCGATGCGTTGACGGCCCGGGCACCGTCACTGTACCCTTGTCTGAATGCCTCAAGCACATCCGACTGCATCCCCAGGATGGTCCCGACATGCCCGCTCTTTGTAGCCGAGGCTGCCAGCACGCCGGCCAGGTAACTGTCGCCATACGATGCGATCTCGTACGCCCGGATGTTTTCCGACCCGATCCCGGCCTGATCGATGGCAAGGAACCGGATATTCTCATGTTGTTGTGCGAGTTGTCTGGTGAAGTTGGCGTACTGGAAACCGACCGTGATGATAAGGCGGGGCTTTTCCGTTGCACGGGTCTGATTGAGAATCTCCGGGAGCGTCTCATAATTACGGGGGAAGAACTCTTTGATTGCAACCGGCATATCCCGCTCTGCGTTAGCGAGACCCTGCGACGCAGCGTCAGTATACGAGAGGTCGCCCTTCTCTGACCCGTACACAATATACACAACCGGGACCGGTGCGGGTGCCTGCTGGGTGCACCCGGCAGCAATGAGCAGCAGTGCCAGGATTGCCAGGAGCGCCACGAGAGGTAATGCCGGTTTCATGAATACAGGTGGTCCGGGAATGATATTTAACAGGAATGATTTCTGCCAGTATCGTACAAATTACCCGTGAAGGAGAACAGGTTCTGGATACCGCCCATCGTCTGGGCTTGCACCGCTTCTTGGTGCATCGGTCATTGCGAGGGGCAATGATACGCGGTTTGGATCTGTGGAAGAAGGGGACTTTCCCCAAGGAGGGCGTCCCTTCACGGTAATTGTGGTACCGGGGCTCTACGGCGACTCCTCCCTTTAATACATCAGGGATCATCAGTAATGTTCTGTATGCATTGCCAGCAACAACGATCACAGTCCCGGCGCGTGAACTTAATCGCCAGGAGACACTGATTATACCTATGGATATTTCAGGAACGGGTGTACCCGAAGACCGGATCGCAACCCTTGAGAAGAAGGTGCGGGATCTTGATGCGCTGGTCAAGGGGTTGGTTGATGAGTTCCTTGACTTCAAGGCAGTTGCTATGAAACTGGCCCGGGATGAAGGAGAACGCAGCCGTGAGGAACTTAAGCGTGCACCGGTTGCTCAGGGCACGGCATTCCCATCCGGAGCCGCTCCGCCAGAGGGTAGTACCGTGATCCGACCCAAGGGCACTCACCCGGCGGATGTTCCGGCAGCACCGGCAGAACCCACCATGGTCAGGATCATGCAGACCGACGGTACCATGAAGATGGAGGCCCGGTACGGGGATAAGAACACGACCAGCTCAACAGCGGGATACGGGAAGAACCGGAAAGGCACCTCCGTGAAAGGTAACCAGAGCGCCCTGATCTACGCAGCCGATGAAAAGAAGTCCGGTCCAAAAGAAAAGTAAGCGAAATGGGGGGGGGCTACCCCACCATCAAGGGCTTTTAAAAAAAAATCCTGACCGAGTCTCTACTCTTGTAAGGTCTGATGATCCTTCGAACAGGACCGAATAACAGGATCATTTTTTTCTGGCGAATTCATCAGAGTACACTTCAATAAAACAATCCCGGCAACAATTCTTTTTTATATCCCCGCTCCTATTATCGCCTAGAGCATAGTCCCGTGACGGGCGGGAGTGTGCTTTCCGGTTCCCATGATTGAGATCGCGATTCTCACCATCCTGCTGGCGCTCGCATTCACGTTTACCAACGGGTTTCAGGATGCCAGCTCGATTGCCGCTACCTTCATCTCCTCCCGTTCTGCTACGCCCCGGACCGGTATCATTCTCGTGTCCGTTATGTCGTTCTTCGGTGTCCTTGGTGGTGGAAGTGCGGTTGCCTTTACACTGACCGGCCTTGTCAGCCTGCCATCGTATGGCGAGGAGATCACGGTTCTCTTCGTTGCACTGATAACGGCAGTTGCATGGAACATCCTCACGTGGAAGTACGGCATGCCCTCATCCACCTCCCATTCGCTGATTGGCGGGCTTGTCGGAGCCGGTATTGCCGCAGCCGGTACCGGGAGCATCTATTGGGGCGTGGACGAATTGCTCTCCCCGACTCCCGAACTTGACGGGCTCGTCAAGATTCTTGCGTTCTTCGTCATCTCGGTCCTTATCGGTTTTGTCGGCAGCTACCTGATGCACAGGACAACAGCCGTGATCCTCAGGAATGCTGAACGTTCCGTGAACCGGAAGATCATCGGGCTCAACTGGTGCGCTGCTGCGATCATGGCCTTTGCCAATGCGGCGAACGACTCCCAGAAACAGCTCGGTATGATCGCGATGGTTATGGTGGCCTCGGGCCTTGCCCTGACGACAGATGTCCCGCTCTGGGCCCGTATCACCTGCGCTATCCTGCTCGCACTCGGCACGATCAGTGGCGGCTGGCGGATCATGAACACACTCGGGCGCCGGATCTTCCGTATCGAACCCATTCATTCGTTTGATTCGCAGTTCTTCTCTACCTCCTCGATTGCCCTCTCCACCATCGCAGGGGCACCGATCTCCTCAACGCAGATTATCACCATGTCGGTGCTTGGTGTCGGGGCTGCCGAGAACCCGAAGAAAGTCAAATGGGTGGTCGGGCGTCAGATCGTCATCGCGATGGCCATAACCATCCCGGTCACGATGCTCTTCTCAGGCATCCTCTACCTCATCATCTTTCCTATAATTGGAGGCTGAATATGGAAAATCGACAGACAAAACCTAAAAACGGCGCAAAGGAAGATCTCTTTGCGTCGATCTTTCCCCGTGAGTACGACTTTGAGGGCATGCTTGCCGACCAGGCCGACCGGACCGTGGCCGGTGTGCAGGCATTCACCGTGTGGTTGAATGTCGTCCCTCTGTCCAATCCGGTTCATCTCGAACAGATGGAGATCGAAGTGGACCAGATGCGCCATGACATGGAAGACAAACTGATCCGATCATTCTCAACACCATTCGACCGGCAGGACATCTACAGCATCTCGCGTCAGATGGACTATATCCTCAACTTCTCAAAAGAGACCGCAAGAGAGATGTATGCGTTCGGAGTCGAACCCGATGAGCATATCGGGGGTATGGCTTCCCGGCTCCTTTTCGGGACGGAGTGCATTGCGGAAGGGATCAAAGTGATCCGCACGGATAAGAACAGTGTCGAGGACAGGATCCGGTTCGCACGCGAATCGTACAATACGCTCGAAGAACTCTATATCTCCGGCATGGCCGAACTCCTCCGTACCCGTGATGCCATGTGTGCTATGCGGACAAGGGAGATCTATCATCACCTGCGGGAAGCGGGCCGGGCCATGCGGGACACGCTCGATATCCTGCACAATGCCGTGATCGATCTGGCGTAAAAAAGATTATTTCCTGGCCTTCCTGATGATTGTCAGGTCGCCCAGGGTGGGGGTAAGGGAACCGGGTACTTTCTTTTCTACCTCAGTTTCCGGCGCATCGATCAACCGGATACCCAGCACCTTCTCCAGTTTCTTACGGACATTCTCTTCGGGGATCAGATCATGGTTCTCGATCTTCTGGATGAGGTGTTCCTTCTCTTTCATCTGGAGAGCAAGGTCTTTCTGGCTGAGTCCCTTCTCCAGTCGGGCCCGCTTGATCCGTTCGTGGTAATCATCGACAATGTCGCCTTCGATGTAATCGAACATATCGCGTTTCCGGTAGGCCGACGGAGCTGCAGCCGGCGCACGGGCACTGCCGGCCTTAGCCATGGTCGGGCGCACAAGATCGGTGCGCCGGACCTGCTGGACCTCCGTGCCGTATTTTTCGCATTTGCTGCAGACCTGCAGCTCGGCACCTTCAACCCGAACGAGTTTGGGTGCACCGCGAATGGTTTCTCCACACATTTCACACTGCATAATCTCACAAGAAGGTCGTTGTCCGGGTATAAATGTTCACTGAATGGAACCAAACCTGCAGGGATGCTCTGACGGGTGCCTTCTTACAAACACTTTTAATGCAATATATCTATATAAGCTATTTGAGATACGCGATGTCCGACACCCTCCATCAGTCCACTGAACCCCAGACACCTGAAGAGCTCTACCGGTTATACCGGGCGCTCTCCGAGGAGCTGCGGGAGCAACTGAACCAGATCGGGGCTGACAAGCATGAGCTTGAAGTCCAGATGATGGAACGTGTCGGCAACCTCGAATCCCGGAATCTCGAACTGCGCGAACAGCTCCGGCAGATCGAAGCGGACAAGCGGTATATCGAGACACAGAAGATCCGGTACGAGCGGGAAGTCAGGAAACTCAAGAGCGAGAGCGAACAGCTGAGAAGCCCGCCGCTGATCATCGGCACCGTGACCGATATTGTGGATGCAAACCGGGTGATCGTCCGGAGCAGTGCCGGCCCCCGGTTCATGGTCAGGAGTTCTCCCTCGATCAAAGCCGAGGATCTCAAGCCCGGCACCCGCTGCACGCTGAACCAGCAGTCGCTCGCGATTGTGGAACTGCTCCCGAACTCGTTCGATTCACAGGTCTATGGTATGGAACTGGTGGACTCCCCGCAGGAGTCCTATGCCGATATCGGGGGGCTCAAAGTGCAGATCAATGAGATACGGGAGGCGGTCGAACTCCCGCTCAAGCGCCCGGAACTCTTCCTGCGAATCGGGATTGACCCCCCTAAAGGTGTTCTCCTCCACGGCCCGCCGGGAACCGGTAAGACCCTGCTGGCCAAGGCCGTGGCCCATGAGACCAATGCGCATTTCATGCGGATTGTCGGGTCAGAGCTGGTCCAGAAATATATCGGGGAAGGAGCCCGCCTTGTCCGGGAGCTATTCGACCTCGCCAAGAAGAAGGCCCCGACCATCATCTTCATCGATGAGATCGATGCGGTGGGTGCGAGCCGGACCGAGGCGAATACCTCCGGTGACCGCGAAGTACAGCGTACCCTTATGCAGCTGCTCGCCGGTATGGACGGGTTCGAGAACCGGGGCGATGTGAAGATCATCGGTGCAACAAACCGGATCGATATCCTTGACAAGGCCCTCCTCCGGCCCGGCCGGTTCGACCGGATCATCGAGATTCCGCTTCCTGATGAAGAGGGCCGGCGCTCAATCCTGAACGTGCACTGCCGCTCGCTTACGGTTGACGAGGATGTCGATCTTGCAGAGGTAGCACGGCGCACCGATGGCAAGAATGGTGCGGACCTCCGGGCCATCTGCATGGAGGCCGGTATGTTTGCGATCCGGAAGGATCGGCAGGCCATCACCAACGAGGACTTCCTCGCTGCCATCGATAAGGTGGCTCTTGACTTCAACCGGGGATCGACCGATGTTGAAGGCGAGATGTTTGCATAATTGCCCTCTCTTTTTTCCTCTTACACGTTGTTTCCTGTAACCTGGCGGTTCAATGATATATCCATGCGGTATTCAGGTTCAACCGTTGCTATAAGCCCAATATATACGGTGACCGGTTGAATGACCTTGTATACCAGTACCGGAGAGAACGGGCAACTGGGGTTGGCCCGAGGTTCCGGTACGGTGAACATAGGGAGATCTGATACCATTGAACGCAACAAAAAATCTTGGAGACGTCCGGGTCTGCCTCAGTGCCATTGAGGGCGTATTCATGCTCTCGTTTGTGCTGGGCTGCCTTGCAGTCAGCTGGCTCGTGAGGCACGACCCGATAATCTGATCTTTTTTTAATTTTTCTTTTGGATTATTACCAGAAAGTTTGAGATTTTTCTTTTGTGCAGGACATACTGCGTTCCGTAGCACTCAATTATCCTGCTATCAGTCCGGATCAATAAATGGGGTCAGCTGTCCGGTTCATCGATCCGTTCGCCCTCTTCCACTTCGTCTTCCGTGCACCAGATTTCGATCGTCTTGTCAGCCCCGATATACTCCTGGTGGTATTCATCGGGAGTTGAACCGGGTGTCATGGGTAGCGAACTGATCCGCTTCCCTTCACGGAATGCATAGAGCTTGCGATACTTCCAGCCCGGGCCAAGCACGGCGGTACGTTCAAAGTAGACATCCTGCGCCAGCTGGTGAGTGAAAAAGATCCCCTGTTCAAATTCAAACAGGGGTTCGTGCACGTACCTGCGGATATACCAGCGCAGTTCGGCAACAAGGGAGAGGGCGCTGCTGAGGGCGCCACAGGTGATATACACGCCGCAGGATTTCTTCTTCGGGTGGTAAAACCGCAGTGCCATGCGGCTGGTCTCTGATGAAAAGAGGGTGTGGTGGAGATCGATACCATCGCGCTGGATCAGGAGGATGTTCATCCCAGTCTCCACAACGGTTCTGATGCCTGCGGCATACACCGGTTCAGATATACATACGGTTATCAGCAACCGCCTCGTTCTTCACCTTGTGGACGGCACTGGTGAAGTCACTCATCTCGACAGATTCCCCTTCACGACGCACGGCCATCATCCCCGCCTCACGGCAGACCGCTTCAAGTTCGGCACCGGTCGACTTCTCGGTCATGCGGGCGATCTCTTCCAGGTCCGCATCGCCGATCTGCATCTTCCGTGAATGGATCTTCAGGATCTGGAGCCGGGCATCCTTGTCCGGCAACGGGATCTCGATCAGGCGGTCGAACCGGCCGGGCCGGAGGAGTGCGACATCCAGCATATCGGCCCGGTTCGTGGCAGCCATGATCCGCACGTCCCCCCGGTTGTCAAACCCGTCCATCTCGGCAAGCAGCTGCATTAAGGTCCGCTGGACCTCGGCACTGCCACTGGTTCCGTCATTGGTCCGCATGCTCCCCACGGCATCGATCTCATCGATAAAGATAATCGCCGGGGCACGTTCGCGGGCCAGCTGGAAGAGTTCACGGACCAGGCCGGCTCCCTCTCCGATAAACTTGTGAACCAGTTCGCTGCCGGACATACGGATGAATGTGGCCTTCGCTTCATGGGCAACCGCTTTTGCAATCAGGGTCTTACCGGTTCCCGGCGCCCCGAAGAGGAGAATGCCCTTGGGGGGTTCAACACCGATGCGGCGGAAGATCTCGGGCCGGGTCAGCGGGTATTCCACGGCTTCGCGCACTTCCTTGATCTGGTCGGAAAGGCCACCGATCTGCGCGTAGGAGATATCAGGAGACTCTTCGAGTTCCATCACGCGGACGCGGGAGTCGTAGATGTTGCCTATCACCTTCACGATGGAAAGGGCATTGTTGACGGCAACCTTGGCACCCGGTTTTATGAGGGGCCGGAGTTCTTCCGACACATTGGTCAGGTACTCCTGGTTGTTTCCCTGCTGGCGGAGATAGATCTCCCCGTTCTCCAGGATATCGATCACGACCGCCACAAAAAGGGGCATGCGTTTGAGCTGGTTGTTCTCGCGCTTGAGTTGGCCGTTCTCCTTCTGGAGATCTTCGATCTTCACCTTCAGGTCGAGAAGTGCAGCCTCAAGCTCGTTGAGCTGGATCTGGAACTTCAGTTCTCCGGAAGATGCAGAATTATTGACGGCAGTCTCTTCCATATCACTCTTATATGTTCATCTTCAACCATTTATGTGGTGTGATTTTGCCAATTACCGGAAGAGGAATATCAAGGGGAACGGGGAAGGGCCGGCTGCTGGTCAGCCCGGCCCCCATCTCGTTTTTGTCGGGAGTGGACCCGGAGACCGGCATCATTGTCGAGACAGGGCACCCGCTGAAAGGGTCGTGCATTGCCGGGAGGGTACTGGCCTTCCCCTATGGTAAAGGATCGACCGTCGGGTCCTATGTCCTGTATGCGCTGAGCAGGAACGGTCATGCACCGGCTGCGATCGTTAATACGGAGGCAGAGGCGATCATAGCCACCGGCGCAATTATCGGTAACATCCCGATGATCGACCGGATCTCCGTGCCGCTGGCAGACCTGAATGATAATACCATGGTAACGGTAAACGGGGATGCCGGAACACTGGCATACGAAGGGTGAATGGGGTAAAAACTTTTTTTTAATTCCGGAAACACAACTCTCAAATAACCCCGGGTTGCATGTTCTGGTATGAAGCGCATACTTTCGGTTCTTGTGATCCTCCTGTTAAGTGCAACCGTTGTCCTCGCCGGTTGTTCCGGTACATCTACCGGTTCCGCTACAGGGACTTCTGCTGCTACCGGTTCGGCCGCATCCGGGAGTAATCTCGTACCTTCGCCTACCGATTCAATTCCGGATAACAATGCCGTAACCGTAACCGTTCAGGAAAAAGTCTATGACGGGACTATTCCCGTGGTTTTCAATGGGGGCAAGGGGCAGTCCCTGGTAAAATCCATCGAGGTCACCCTGTATACCTCTGACGGGCAGGTCATTACTAAAAAGATTGAGGCCTACAAAGACGCCACCATCTCCCTGCAGGGAACCAAGGATCCCAACAATCCCGACCGTGTCGTTGTCAAGGTATCAGAGATGAACGGCGAGACCTACAAGGTTGCCGATGTATTGAGCACCTACCGGCAGCACTGATTCCCCACTCCTTTTTTAAATCGTTCATTCATCATGCAGGCCAACTGGCGCATCATCCCGGCAGCACGGAACTCTTTTGCGGTCCTGTATGCTGCATGCGAGCGGGAAGGTATTGTCCTGAACCCGGTCGGGGCTCCTTCTGATGATGTGACCTGTTACAGTGTCACGTCCATCAGTGCAGTCCGGTTCCGTGATGAGATTGCCCGGGCAGGATGCATCACCATTGTCGGCGGACCGCATGCAACGGCCTCCCCTTGGGAGGTTGCGAAGATTGCCGACTATGTCGTGGTCGGGGAGGGTGAATTCACACTTCCCCGTCTCCTCAAAAATCTTGAAGATGGCGGTGACGGCAGGATTCCCGGTGTGATGACCGGTGACTGGTACCAACCGGCAGATACCGGCGTGCGGCTCGATGCCTATCCGGCATTCACGGAATACAAGGGATATATCGAGATCTCCCGGGGCTGCCCGTTTGCCTGCGGCTACTGCCAGACACCCCAGATCTTCGGTCACTGTATGCGGCACCGCTCCATCGACTCGATTGTACGGTATGCCCGGCGGCACCGGCAGGCACGGTTCGTCTCGCCCAATGCCCTGGCCTATGGATCGGATGGTATACACCTGCGGCTCGACAAGATCGAAAGACTCTTCCGCTCCTGTAATCAGGAGATCTTCTTCGGGACTTTCCCCTGCGAAGTCCGGCCGGAATCCGTCAGTCCGGCAGCACTCGATCTCATCACCCGCTACTGCGCCAATACAAAACTCCACTTCGGTGCCCAGTCAGGCAGCGATGCGGTTCTCGCCCGACTCAATCGGGGTCATACAACGGAAGATGTGATCCAAGCCGTGGAACTCTGCCGGGAATATACAATTACCCCCATCGTGGACTTCATCGTGGGGTTCCCGTTCGAATCTGACGAGGATCAGCAAAAAACCCTCGACATGATCCGGTGGGTTGCCCGCTTCGGGAAGGTTCACGTGCACCGGTTCATTCCTCTGCCCGGAACCCCTCTCGCCGGAACGAACGCGCGGCCACTCCTGACGGAGACCGAAAAATGCTGCGGAGAACTGGCATTACGGGGTAACCTGACCGGTTCGTGGAACGATCCTGCGGTAAGGTTTTTACGACATCCTTCAAATGATATACCATGAAAGATGTGCTTTTGATAGCAGATCTCCATGGTCAATTCGGTAAAATTGATTCATTTCTGGAACTCTCTCCAGAAGCGGTATTTATTGCAGGAGATATCACCAATATGGGTCCAGTTGACGCGGTCGACGACGTGCTCTCACGTATTGACGTCCCGTGTTTTGTAGTCCCTGGTAACTGTGACCCGCGTGAGATCCTCGACACGTTCGAACACTCCGATGCCGTGAACATGCACGGATCGGCGATGAACCTTGGCAAGATGACCATTGTTGGTGTCGGCGGGTCCAATCCGACCCCCTTCAACACCCCGTTCGAACTGACCGACAAGCAGATAGATGACGTGTTGAACAGCGCGATGAAAAAGATGGAAAAGACGGTTCACAACGTCCTCCTCTGCCATGCTCCACCCTATGAGACCCTCGACAAACCTGCCGGGGAGCACGTGGGAAGCCAGAGCATCCGCAAGCACATGAAGTCGTTTGACCTCGTCTGCTGCGCTCACATCCATGAAGCCCGTGGCATCATGGACGTTGACGGCGTAAAAATTGTCAATCCCGGCCCGGCAATGGACGGGAACTGTGCAATGATCCACTTCGGAACAGATGCACGGGACATCAAGATCGAGCTGCTGACCGTTTAATCAGCCAGCAGAATGAACCAGGTGGCGGGAACAATTCGCCACCTACATTAATCTCTTTTAACCATCCGAAGAATCGAGCGAAGCGAGATTTGAGGATGAGAAGATTTGCAGAGCAAATCTTCGAATTCGAATGGCGGTTTACACAACCCTTCTCCATCTCGAAGTCTTGATGGACTTCTTCGAGTTCCAATGATTTGAGCGAAGCGAAATCGAAGGTCGGCGTAGGTCTCCCCACTCTTCGTCGTGATTTTGATAACCCCCTCCGCCATTCAAGCAGGAGAAGAAAAAAGATGATTTCCCTACTTCACGACTTCACTGCCGACCGCTTGGTGAGCAGCAGTTCCAGATAAGATGCAAGGATCGGTTCACCCGTCACTCCAATCTCTTTTGCAAGCAGGGTGATCCGGTCGGTGGGATTATCGGTCTCGTTCTCCGTGATCACTTCGATCTCCACAAACGTACCCAGTTCTTCCACCGTATCAAGGGATATCGTTGCCCCGTCAAGTGAATAGGTCTCCCGCCATTTGTTCACATTGGTCGTGAGGGTGAACCCGAGCCGGGCAAGCATCGTCTCGAATACTTCCCCGGATTCGACGGCAAAGTTGAGTTCTTCCCGGGCCTTGAGCCCGAACTTCAGTAATTTCGGGCCTTTGTAGGTGACAACGGCATGGTCGTCGGTATAGCGGACCCTGACCGCTTCGTCCGTTACGGCAAAGTCGCGGTGGGGTGCATTGTAATACCGGTCATGTTCATGCACCCTGCCACAGGACCGGGCATGGCGCCGGACGAGATGATCCCGGACGGGATCGAGCGAGGGAACACTGACTTTCAGTTCGATTTCAAGCATGATTGTGCCACACTTTTATCTGTCTTGATTACGACTTAATATAGCAGGTGAACCATGGCAATTATTAA